>VOFG01003090.1_pt1 | contig 49683 bp, 106 predicted proteins | sample 5384171 | NCBI WGS metagenome assembly VOFG01 (sample SAMN12384726, study PRJNA508395) | human gut metagenome | isolation source: healthy gut F | host: Homo sapiens
TCAGTACTTCGTTCAGTTACGTATTGCTTCCGGTACCGAACACTGATGCCGACGGCAAGGAAGAATACTGACTTACGGCAGATAGACGATATTGGCGGCGGAAAGCGCCATGCTGTCCACGTACTGCCTGCGATGAAAAACCATCCACAATACTGGCAGAGACATAAAGATCATCGCGTCCGATGGAAACGCAAACTTCAGCGGGAGCGGAAGTTGAAATCGCCAGCATTGACTGGCTCATAATCAAAACCTCAGCACATGTGAAAAACTATTTTCAGACACTTTAGATGGGAAAGATTTCTTGTGAAAATTTGATCGTTTGCTATTATAAGGATAGGGTAACCCTATAGTCAAGTGCAAAAAAAGATTGAAAAACAGGAAAAATTCCGAGAGCACATATTCAGGAAAAGGTCCGAAATGGGAAAAGCAGAGTATTTAAGCGCGGGCGATTTGCACGCTGGTGGGCAATTTTCAAAACGCTCTTCCATTAAGATGAGATTCCGGGCTGTTCGTACCAAAAGAAGAGGGGACAAACGGCTACCGGTATTATGCGATGGATCGATTGAAACGTTTGATGTGATCGGAATGCTGTGGGAGCTGGGCATGCCGCTGGCAGAGATTCGAAATTATCTGGAACAGCAGAAGTCCTGAAAAAATTCGGAGTAACTGCTGGAACAGGAGGAGAAGGTGGTAAAAGAAAAATCAGACGGCTCCGCGAGTGCGACGCGCTGGATAGGGGAAGAAGCGGTTTCTGGCAACAGGCATCGGCGGAATGCCGTGAGGCGTTTGAAAAATCCCTTCTGTCCCCAGGGGATTCATACTCTGCCGTTGCAGTATCTTTGTCACGAATCACAGCGAGTCAGCGGATAATCTGGCAGTCAATCAGAAAATCGGAGCTCTATGCGTTTACTGGGGCAATATGGAAATCGAAGTTCGTATAATGTTAGGGGTTTGTTCAGAAACGGGAAAAACACTGGAAACGGGGAATTTTCTGATTACCGTGATTTTTATCTGATTTTTGATCGTGTGCCGGCGAAAGTGCGATACACGGTTCGGCTGGAGGAGAGTATCTTTTGCTATTATTATAAGGACCGTGGCAGGGGAATTGAAGCGGCGTACAGGAAGCTGTTCCGGTATGCCACGGAACAGAAACTTTGCTGGACGACCGCTTTTTTATGAGGAATATATGGTGGACGCGCTGACCAGTCAGGAAATGGAACAGTATATTACGAGAATCGCCGTAAAAATTCTAAGATAGAGGGAGGAGGGAAAACAAGATTTTCACAAACTTTTTCATTCTCCTCTTGACCATGACGCAACGTCACCCATTATAGTGAGAGTACAACAAGTTGAATTGACATAAAACTGAGACGATAAACACACCAAAAAGGAGAAAAAGCATGAAAGTATTAGTCACAGGCGGAGCCGGATTCATCGGCGGAAACTTTGTACACCATATGGTAAATAAATACCCGGACTATCAGATCGTAAACCTGGATCTGCTGACCTACGCAGGAAACCTGGAGACTCTGAAACCGGTTGAGGACAAACCGAACTACAAATTTGTAAAGGTGATATCGCAGACGAAGCTTTCATCATGGATCTGTTTGAAAAAGAAAATTTGACGTTGTTGTCAACTTCGCAGCAGAGAGCCATGTAGACCGTTCCATCGAGGATCCGGGCATCTTTGTTCAGACCAACGTAATGGGAACCCGTGTACTGCTGGATGCTTCCAGAAAATTCGGTGTAAAGAGATATCATCAGGTATCTACCGATGAGGTTTACGGAGACCTTCCGCTGGATCGCCCGGACCTGTTTTTACAGAGAATACCCCAATCCACACCTCCAGCCCGTACTCTGCATCCAAAGCAAGCGCAGACCTGTTTGTACTGGCTTACCACAGAACCTTCGGTACCCCGGTTACCGTTTCCAGATGCTCAACAACTACGGCCCGTATCACTTCCCGGAGAAGCTGATTCCGCTTATGATCAGCCGCGCACTGGCAGACGAAAGAGCTTCCGGTATACGGAACAGGCGAGAATGTCCGTGACTGGCTCCACGTTTCCGACCACTGCGAGGCGATCGACCTGATCATCCATAAAGGTAAAGTAGGCGAGGTTTACAACATTGGCGGACACAATGAGAGAACAAACCTTCAGGTAGTACAGACCATCCTGAAAGCTCTGGACAAACCGGAATCTCTGATCAAATACGTAAAAAGACCGCCCGCCATGACAGAAGATATGCAATCGACCCGACCAAGATCGAGACTGAACTTGGATGGAAACCAAAATACAACTTTCGATACCGGAATCGCACAGACGATCCAGTGGTATCTGGACAACGAGGACTGGTGGAAACACATCATCAGCGGTGAGTATCAGAACTACTTCGCTGAGATGTACAAAGACCGTCTGTAAGAGAGAAAGTGAATGCAAAGGCCGCAAAAAGCGGCTTTGCGAAGGAGTGGTGGATATGGATCAATATTATACCACTGGTGAATTTGCCCGGATGGCCCATGTGACCATTCGGACAATTCGCTATTACGACAAAAAGGGATATTGAAACCGAGCTTTATTAACGAATCCGGTTATCGGATGTATTCGGATGAGGATTTTCTGAAGCTGCAGAAAATTTTATCGCTGAAATATCTCGGATTTTCCCTGAATGAGATCGGAAATATGACGATTCACGATACGAGTGCGGATATTCTGAAATCATTGAAAATGCAGATCGGACTTGTGCACAAGAAGATGGAAAATCTGGGAACAGATGGAAAAGCGTTGCAGAATACGACACAGATTCTGGAGGAGACGAACCAGATCGACTGGACCGGCATTCTGAACCTGATTCATCTGACCGATATGGAAAAGATGCTGGTGGAGCAGTACAAAAACGGGAAAAACCTGAATATCCGTATTTGCCGCACGAGCAGTATTCCCAAAATAAAAAAGGGATGGTTCCCGTGGCTTCTGGAACAGATGGATTTTGACGGTGCGCGCGGATTCTGGAGATCGGCTGCGGAAACGGACAGCTCTGGGAAAAAGCGGAGCCATCCGTGCTGAAAGGAAAGTATATCTGTCTGTCTGACCTGTCGGACGGCATGATCCGGGATGCGGCGGAAAATCTGGGAGAAGAAAAGGCATTCTGTTTTGATTTCCGGACACTGGACTGCCAGAAACTTCCGTTTCCGGATGCGGAATACGACCGGATTATTGCAAATCATGTTTTGTTCTATGTCCAGAATCTGTCCCGCGGTCTGCAGGAAATCAGCCGTGTGCTTTCAGATGACGGCGTGTTCTACTGCAGTACGTATGGAAAAGGCCATATGAAAGAGATTACCGATCTGGTACAGGAGTTTGATCCGCAGATCAATCTTTCGGAGGTGGCGCTGTATACTATTTTTGGTCTGGATCACGGAGAAAAGCAGTTAAAGCCTTATTTTGGCAGCGTAGAGAAAAGAATCTACGAGGACAGTCTCTGGGTCGACCGGCCGGAGCCGCTTCTGGACTATATCCTTTCCTGCCATGGAAATCAGAATGAGTATCTGTATCCGAGACAGCGGGAATTCAAAGAATTTCTGGAAAAGAAAATTCAGAAACACGGCGGAATTGCGATCACAAAAGAGGCGGGGTTTTCATCTGCAGAAAATAACGGAGAGGCCGACATGAAAATGGGGTCTCTTTTTATCCCTCATTTTAGGCAAGTTTGACAAAATGTTAAAAATAAATACAGAGTATGTTTTTGTATTGCCAGAGCACAAAAGGATGTATACTAAAGTAGAATGTCTAAGTATGCGTGACTTGGAAGAAAAAGAACACAAAAAGAGGGATAAGGTATGAAGGAATTATTTGATGTACACTGCCATATGGTCCCGGGGTAGACGACGGTGCACTGACCTGGAAGAGTCGCTGGAGATGCTGAAAATGCAGCACGAGGACGGGGTCAGGAAGATTATCATCACACCGCATTATCGGCGGCGGATGTTTGAAACACCGGCAAAAAAGGTACATGAGCAGTTTCTGAAACTGCAGGAAGCGGCAAAAAGGAATATCCGGATATGTCGCTTTATCTCGTGTGAACTTCACTCGAACATGGATCTTCAGGATATCCTGAAAACGGAAATATGTGACCATGGCCGGTTCATCCTGATGTTCTGTTGGAATTTTCCGAGGGAGATTCCGCACAGCATATCCGTGAGAGAGTCTACAATGTACTGTCCTGCGGTTACGAACCGATTATCGCGCATGTGGAGCGCTATCAGGCAACGGTAAAGAGCGTCGGATTTTCCAGCGATCTGGTGGATATGGGCGCAAGACTGCAGGTGAATGTGGAAAGTATACTTGGAAAGTATACGTGGGGGCAAAACGCTACTGCAGAAAAACTGATGAAGGAAGATCTGCTCGGTTTTGTCGGCAGCGATTCCACAACACAAAACACGTATTCCCAACATAGGAGCAGGCTGCCTATGTTTCAAAAAAAATGGGAGAGGCATATGCCGAAAGGATTTTCCACGATAATCCGATGGAAATCTTAAGGGATGCCGGAGAAATCTAAAAAAGTCAGGAGAAGAAGATGGAAACGAATCAACAGAATCAGGATGAAATTGAAATCGATTTACTGGAACTGCTTCGTGTGCTCTGGAGCAAAATTGGCTATGTGATTTTAGCTGCATTGGCACTTGGCCTTCTGATGGTACTGGTCAGCAAAGTATTTATGAAGCCGCAGTATGAATCGACGACAAAATGTATGTACTGTCAAAACAGGACAGCAGCAGTACTGTAACAAGTGGAGATCTGCAGGCAAGTTCTCTTTTAACCAAAGACTATGCGGAGCTGATTCAGAGCCGTCAGGTTGTTGAAACCGTTATTGCACAGTTAAATCTGGATCTTACCTATGAGGAGTTTTTGAACAAAATTACTGTTACTACACAGAACGATACGCGTATCCTTTCGATTACAGTAAAGACGAAGATCCGTATGTAGCAAGCCAGATGGCGGATGCAATCCGTGTAGCAACATCAGATCATATTCAGAACGTTATGAACACAGAAGCTGTAAATGTGGTAGATGAGGCGAATATTCCAGATGAGCCGGTAAGCCCAAGTATTAAGAAAAACGGGCTGATCGGTGCAATAGCAGGTGCATTTATCGCGATTGTCATCATCATTATTGTTTATCTGACAAATGACACCATCCAGACCTCCGAAGATGTAGAACGTTATCTGGGTGTCAGTACACTCGGCATAATTCCTCTTGCAGAAGGACAGAAAAAGAGCAAGAAGAAAAACAAAAACGGCCGTGGAAGAAAGAAATAAGGGAGGATACGGAACGTGAATCAGGTAGTAGTAAAACAGGAAAAATCAGGCTATCAGATTGTGGAAGCCTACAAATCTCTTCGGACCAACCTTCAGTTCTGCGGAGAAGATAAGAAAGTAATCGCGGTTACAAGCTGTACACCAAATGAGGGAAAGAGCAGTGTTTCTATGCAGCTCGGCATTTTTGCAGAGAGCGGAAAAGAGTGATTTTGATCGATGCCGATCTTCGGAAATCGGTTCTTCTTGGAAGAACGAAAACACAGAAATCTGTTCGCGGACTGGCACACTTCCTGTCCGGTCAGGCAACTCTGGAGGATGTCATCTGTTCTACCAATGTAAAGAACTTTTACATGATTTATTCCGGCCCGTTTCCGCCGAATCCGGCTGAGCTTCTGGGGAAAGAACTTCCGAAGTCTTTTAAATGCACTTCGTAAAGTTTACGATTATGTGATTGTGGATACTCCTCCGCTTGGAAGCGTTATCGACAGTGCAATCGTTGCAGAAATCTGTGATGGTTCAATCATGGTCATTGAGTCCGGTGTGATCAGCTATCGTTTTGCACAGGAAGTAAAGAGCCAGCTCGAGAGAAGTAACTGCCCGCTACTTGGCGTTGTCCTGAACAAGGTGGATATGCAGAAACAGGCGTATGGTAAATACGGAAAATACGGTCAGTACAAATATGGAGATTACGGCCAGGAGGAGGACGATTAACTGCCATGAAAAAAGGGATTGTTGCAGGTTTGATTGTCCTGTGCGTGGCGCTAGGAGCCGGTACAGCAGCTGTCGTAGTGACGGACGACCGAAAAGGCCCGGAAATCGAGCTTCCAGCTGAGGGGGATGTAACGTATGAGGAAGGCAGTGATACAGCGCCTTTGCTGGAAGGCGTTACTGCAACGGATGAGAAAGACGGAGATGTGACAGATTCGCTGATGATTGAAAACATTTTCCCGAACGATGACCATACCAGTGCATCGGTTGTCTATGCGGCAAAGGACAGTCACAATAATGTATCAAAAGCAACACGCCGCGTGAATTATAAAGCTGCAGCGGAAGATACCCCGGCGGAAAATGAGCTCTGAACACCAGTGGGGCAGCAGAGGAGTCCGCAGCAGAATGCAGGAACAGAGGGCACAAAAAAATGAGACAGATGCGCAGATGGAAATCGAAGCACTGCCGGCGGAAAGCCAAAACTGTACCTGAATACGTATGAAGTAACAGTGGAAGCCGGAAAAGATCTGGACAAAACCAGCTATATCAAAGAGATGACCGATGATGCAGACAGCCAGGAGTCACTCTTTAACCAGATTGAGATCGACGGCGATGTGGATACTGCAGTGCCGGGAGATTACGCGCTGACGTATCATGTGACGGACAGCGATGGAAACAGATCAAATGCAGCGGTGCTTACCGTACACGTTCAGTAAGAATAGAAGAACTGCTCTGATGGGGATGCCCGATCGGGGCAGTTTTTTTTCAAGTTTTTACGGCGCGAGTAAAATTTGCCAGCCCAAAATGAGTATGGTAGAATGAGAAAGAAAGACGGCAGAAGGGGGCAGAGGAGATGCTTCGAATCTGGCAGAAAACAGAAAAACAGAAGCTGGAGCCGGTAGGAATGGGGAACGGCGTTCCCCTTTTTAAAGGAAAAAAAGAACCATGTAGTTTCTATCATCGGCGGCGGCGGAAAACGACGCTGCTGTACGAGATGGCAGGCTTTGCGAAAAAACGATCAGAAGGTACTGGTGACAACTTCGACGCACATTTACCGTCCGCCGAAGGAATGGCATGACCAGAGTCTGGAAGCGGTCGAAAGAAAAATTTCGCACAGGCCGCGCAGCGATTATCGGAGTGCCTGCCGGGATACGGAAAAGCTTTCCATGCCGGAAACGGAACTCTTTGAAGCGGCATGCAAAAGGCCGATCTGACGCTGATTGAGGCGGACGGCGCGAGGCACCTGCCGTGCAAGGCACCGGCGGAACATGAACCGGCGCTGCTTTCCTCTTCAGATCTTGTGATTGGTGTGACAGGTCTTTCGGCACTGGGACAGCCGCTTGGCAAGGGCTGCTTTCGGGCAGAACGGGCGGCGGAACTGCTTGGCTGTACGATGGAACACCATATCACGGAAGAAGATCTGGCACGGCTGATCGCATCGGAACAGGGACAGCAGAAGGATTTGAAAGGCAGAACGTTTTATGCGGTACTGCACCAGTATGAGGAAAAAAGAACACCGGGCGGCCGCAGAGAAACTTGTGGAGCTGCTGCGCAGGCAGGGGATCGAGCATGTTCTGGTTACGTGCGCGACAGGAAACAGAAGACAAAGCGGTGAGAACACGAATCCCTGGTATGGGAGAGCAGAGCTTCCCGTGCGTGAAGCGGAAGAAGAGTGGGAACCCGGAGAATAAAACGGAAATAGAACGGAGGAGACAGATGGCGGAATTTACCCATTTTAAGAAAGACGGCAGCGCCGTCATGGTTGATGTCCATGAGAAGCCGGACACGTACCGGGCAGCATCGGCGACGGGAACCATACAGGTAAGCCCGGAGGTATTTGCAGCCGTGCGGGACCATACGGCGAAAAAAAGGCGATGTGCTCGGCGTTGCACGGCTGGCAGGCATCATGGGGGCGAAGAAGAATGCGGAGTTGATTCCGCTGTGCCACATTGTGCCGCTGACGAACTGCGAAGTGACATTTACCACGGACGAGAATACAAATTCTATTACGGCCGTGTGCACCACATCATGTGTCGGAAAGACCGGCGTGGAGATGGAGGCGCTGACTGGTGTTTCCACAGCGCTGCTCACGATCTACGATATGTGCAAGGCGATGGACCGCGGCATGGTGATTCGTGATATCCACATTCTGGAAAAAGGACGGCGGAAAGAGCGGTCATTATATCTATCAGAAAGAGGAAAAAAATAAAGCATGGCAGAAAAGAAAGATTTCCCGGTTTTCCGGGTGGGAATTGTAACGTTAAGTGACAAAGGCTATCAGGGCGAGCGCGAGGATAAGAGCGGCCCAAAGATCAAAGAGCTGCTTCCGGCGGAGCAGTATGAGGTCGTTTCGATGCGCCTTCTGCCGGATGAGCGGGCGATGATCGAGGAGGAACTGATCCGGCTTGCCGATCTGGAGCAGTGCGATCTTGTCCTCACGACAGGCGGGACGGGATTTTCCATGCGGGATGTGACACCGGAGGCAACTCTGGCGGTTTCAAACCGTGTGGCACCCGGTATTGCGGAGGCGATCCGCGCGGGCAGCATGGCGATCACAAAACGGGCGATGCTGAGCCGGGCAGTGAGTGCAATCCGTCATCGGACGCTGATTATCAATCTGCCGGGGAGCCCGAAGGCGGTGGAAGAGAGTCTTGGATTTGTACTTGATACCCTGCCGCATGCGTTGGGACTTCTGCGCGGAACGGACGGAGAGTGCGGAAGAAGCTGAAAAAAGAGGGAACAGGTAACGATGGAAGAAGAAAAATTATTTTCTGTAAGAGCGGCGGCTGTACGGCAAAGCTCGGGGCAGGCGTGCTCGAACATATTTTGGAGAAGCTGCCGAAAGGGGAAAAAGGATCCGAATCTGCTGGTGGGCTATGACAGCAAAGACGATGCATCTGTCTACCGGCTGACGGACGACCTTGCGATGGTCCAGACGCTGGATTTCTTTCCGCCGGTGGTGGAGGATCCGTACACGTTTGGAAAAATTGCGGCGGCGAATGCCAAAGCGACATCTATGCGATGGGCGGAGAGGTGCGGACAGCCCTGAATATCGTCTGCTTTCCGGAACAGATGGATCTGAATGTCCTCGGAGAAATCATGCGCGGCGGCGCGGAAAAAGGTGCAGGAGGCGGGCGGATCGCTCTCCGGCGGTCATTCGATTGCGGATGACAGTGTAAAATACGGCCTTTCTGTCACGGGAACCGTGCATCCGGACCGGATCTGGCAGAACAATACGGGCCGCGTGGGTGATCTGCTCATTCTGACGAAACCGCTCGGAACCGGCATTCTCTGTGCGGCGCACCGCGTCGGGGAGGAAAAACCCGGGGGGATTTCAAAAGGCAGTGGAATCGATGATGACGCTGAATAAGTACGCCTCGGAGACGGCACGGAAGTATAACATTCATGCCTGTACCGATGTAACGGGCTTTAGTTTCCCTAGGACATCTGCATGAGATGATGGAGTCGGGCGTGTCCCTGTCATATCTGGGCGGATCAGATTCCGGTGTTCCCGAGGGGGCTGTGGAAGCGGCGGAGGAGTTTCTGATCACTGCGGCAGGCCAGCGGAACCGGAATCATCTGGAGCAGCATGTGATCTTTAAGGATATACCGTTCGGCATGCAGGAGGTGCTGTTTGACCCGCAGACATCGGGAGGGCTTCTGATGGCCGTGGATGCCGTGGATGCAGAAAAAAATGCAGAGAAAAACTGCTGGAGCAGGGGATTCCGGCAGCAATCGTTGAAAATCACAGAGCCGGCAGGAACCGAAATTTATGTGACACAGAGCAGGAAATGGTAAGGCAGGGAGGATGAAAATGGCAGAGATGGAGAAAAAGACAGTAAACGCAATGGGTGATGTGTGCCCGGTACCGCTGGTAAAGGCAAAAAATGCGATTGCAGAACTTGCGGGAAGCGGAAAAGTGGAGGTTCTGGTGGATAATGAAATCGCCGTGCAGAACCTGGAAAAAATGGCGCAGCAGAAAGGATATGGCTTTCTGGTAAAAGAGAAGAAAGAAAAAGAGTATCATGTGGAGTTCACCGTATCGGAAACAGAGCCGGCTGAAACAGAAGAGAAAACCGTATGCCTCGTACCGGCGGCAAAGAAAACAAAACTCGTCGTTCTTTCTGCAGACCATATGGGCGAAGGAGCCGAGGAGCTGGGTAAAATTCTGATGAAGAGCTTCCTTTATGCACTGACCCAGCAGGATGAGCTGCCGGATACGATTCTGTTCTACAACGGCGGTGCAAAGTTGACCTGCGAGGGTTCCGAGTCCCTGGAGGATCTGAAAGATCTGGCAGCGCGCGGCGTTGAAATTCTGACCTGTGGAACATGCCTGAACTTCTACGGCATCACCGAAAGCTACTGCAGGTCGGCAGTGTGACCAACATGTATGACATCGTGGAGCGCATGAGCAGCGCAGACCGCGTGATTAAGCCATGATTTACCTCGATTCGGCGGCAACGTCGCTGTGGCATCAAAAGAAGCAGAGGAGCGTATGATCCAGGCACTGCACGGCTGTGGAAATGCAGGCCGCGGTGCACACGATGCGACACTGGATGGGCCGCATCGTCTTTGAGACGAGAATGCGGCTGGCAGAGTTGTTTCACGCGGAGAGTCCGGAGCGGATTGCATTTACGTGCAACGATACGGAGGCACTGAACACGGCAATTTTCGGACTCTTTCGGGCCGGGGGATCATGTGATCACGACAGTCTGCGAGCATAATTCCGTTCTGCGCCCGCTGTATGCACTGGAAAAACAGGGACTGGAGCTTTCTGTGATTCCGGTGGATGTATCTGGAAGGATCGATTACGATCAGATGGAAGCGGCAGTGCGGGAAAACACGAAAGCGTTTGTCGTTACGCATGCCTCCAACCTGACCGGAAATATCACGGATCTTGCGCGGGTGTGCGAAATTGCGGAACGCCATTCCCTGCGTCTGATCGTCGATGCGGCGCAGACAGCGGGATTCTGCCGATCGATGTACAGAAAAGCGGGATCGACGTGCTCTGTTTTTCCGGCCACAAGGGACTATTAGGGCCGCAGGGAACCGGCGGAATCTACGTCCGTCCCGAACTTTCGATCCGGCCGCTCAAAATGGGCGGAAGCGGAATCGAAGCTATGAAAAAGAACAGCCCTGCGGCGATGCCGGAGCACCTGGAAGCGGGAACTTTAAATGTCCACGGAATTGCGGGACTTCTGGGAGCGCTGGAATATCTGGAGAAGACGGGGATTGAAATGATTTACAAAAGAGAGAGGGAGCTGATGCACCTCTTTCTGGAGAAAATTCAGGGAATCCGGGACTTACTTTATATGGAACAGACGATCTGCAGCAGCGGGTACCAACGGCGGGATTAAACATCGGCTCCTGTGATTCGGGATATGTCAGCGACTGGCTGTATGGAGAACTATGGTATTGCAGTCCGAAGCGGAGCACACTGCGCGCCGCTGATGCACGAAGCACTCGGGACACGGGAGCAGGGAGCCGTGAGGTTCAGCTTTTCCCATGTACTGACGGAAGAAGAAGTCCGGATTGCCGCGCAGGCTCTGCGGGAGTTTGCCGAAGAAGAAATGCAGCAGTGAGAGGCGGCAGCCGGCATCAGGGATACAAAAGAAGCTGGAAAAAGGAAGAAACGATATGAGACAGCGAAAAGAAACCTGGATTCTGACGTTTGCGGGGACAACGCAGGCGATGCAGATGGAGCAGTATGCGAGAGCGCACGGCCTGCCGGGAAGGATGATCCCCGTTCCGCGGGAAATTACGGCGGGCTGCGGCCTTTCCTGGAAAGCAGCGCCGGAAGAGGGAAAAGAAATCCTTTGCGGCACTTCAGACGGCGGGACTTGCCTATGAGGCGGAGTACCGTGTGCTGCTGTAGAGGTGTGAGGTGGAGATGGAAGAAAAAGAAGAAACATTACGACAGAAGCTGCGGTACGACATGCGGCTGCGCGTCAGTCGGACGGATCATGCCTTCGGTCCCGGTGTGGCGGAGCTGATGGAGCATGTGGAAGCAACCGGCCCCTTTCGAAGGGCTGCAAATGCATGCAGATGGCGTACTCGAAGGGATGGAAAATCTTAAAGCGCGCCGAGGAGGATCTCGGCATCCCGCTGGTACAGGGTAACCGGGGCGGCAGCAACGGCGGCCAGACGGTACTGACCCCGGAGGAAAAGAATTCCTGAAGCGGTACCGGAAGTTTGAACAAGAAGTCCGCGCAGGCGCCGATGCGTCGTTTCAGAAGTGGTTTGGAACAGAAGAAAAATAACATTTTTTACGGGGACACGTTGACAAAACGGGTCCTTTCCTGTATTTTTATTAATGGAAAAAGCGTTATTCTCGCACGAGAATAACGAGGCAGACCGCGGAAGACGGAAGAAAACGGCGGCTGCTGAAACGAAAGAAGGAAGACAGCGAAGATGAAAAAGAAAGATCTGATCGTGGTACGGGGAGCAGGAGATCTTGCAACCGGTACGATCCATCGTCTGAAAAAAGCGGGCTTTCGTCTGCTGGTTCTGGAAGCAGAGCACCCGGCGGCGATCCGGCGGCAGGTGGCTTTGAGCGAAGCGGTATATGCCGGCAGTGCCAGGGTAGAGGACGTGGAAGCCGTGCGCATGGACGTGGATCTCGCAGAGAAAAAGAACCGGAAAGAACTTCTGGAACAGGAAATGGAACGGATCTGGAAGAAAGATGGTGTTCCGGTGCTCGTGGATCCGGCGGGACTAAGCATTGTAGCACACTTCGCCCGGCCGTCGTGGTCGATGCGATTCTGGCGAAGAAAATCTTGGGACGACAAAAGAGATGGCGCCGCTTGTGATTGCCCTCGGACCGGGCTTTACGGCAGGAGAAGATGTGGATGTTGTAATTGAGACGAAGCGCGGTCATAATCTTGGACGCGTGATCCGAAGCGGAAGCGCGGTTCCGAACACTGGCATTCCGGGCATCATCGGCGGGTACGGAAAAGAGCGTGTGATGCATGCACAGGCGGAAGGTATTCTGCGGAATGCGGCTTCTATCGGAGACATTGTGAAGCCAGGGCTGTGATTGCAGAGATTGAGACAGAAAACGGATGGTACCTGTGGAAGCATCTCTCTCCGGTCTGCTGCGCGGGCTGATCCGCGACGGCTATCCGGTGACGAAGGGATTTAAGATTGCGGACATCGATCCGCGGAAAAAGAAGAACTGCAGAACTGCTTCACGATTTCTGATAAGGCGCGGTGCATCGCCGGAAGCGTGCTGGAAGTGATCTGCGGGGAACTGGAATAGATTCAAATAGAAAAAAGTGAGGCGTTTCAGATGAAACTGATGAAAACAGAAGACGCGGTAGGCCAGGTGCTCTGCCACGATATTACACAGATTATCAAAGGTGTGACAAAAGATGCGGTATTCCGCAAAGGCCACATCATTACAGAAGAAGATATTCCGGTGCTGTTAAGTGTCGGAAAGGACAACATTTACATCTGGGAAAAGGACGATACAATGCTGCATGAAAATGAGGCGGCACAGATTCTTTTACGATATGTGTAAAAACGATCACATGCATCCGTCCGATGTCAAAGAAGGAAAAATTGAACTGATCGCGGACTGCGACGGTCTTTTGAAAGTGGACCGCGAGAAGCTGAAAAAAGTAAACAGCCTCGGCGAGATGATGATTGCGACGCGCCACGGTGATACATACGTGAAAAAAAGGCGACAAACTGGCGGGAACGAGAATTATTCCGCTCGTCATCAAAAAGAGAAGATGGAGACGGCACAGGCAGTCTGTTCCGACGGGCCGATCCTGACCTTAAAGCCGTTCCACAAGAAAAAAAATTTGCGGTTCTGACAACGGGAAATGAAGTGTATTACCATCGGATCGAGGACACCTTTACACCGGTTATCCAGGAAAAACTGGCAGAATTCGGCGCGGAGATGATCTTTCATGAGGTTTACGATGATGATGCATCGAAGATCACAGACGGATGCCGCCGCGCGATGGAAGCGGGTGCCGACCTTGTCTTCTGCACCGGAGGAATGAGTGTGGATCCGGACGACAAGACGCCGCTGGCGATCAAAAATACCGGAGCACGCATCGTTTCCTACGGCGCGCCGGTGCTGCCGGGAGCCATGTTCCTTCTGGCGTATGCCGAAAACGGAACACCGATCGTCGGCCTGCCGGGATGCGTCATGTATTCGAAACGGACGATTTTCGATCTTGTCCTGCCGCGCCTCATTGCAGATGATGAGGTGACAGCGGAGGAGCTGGCCGGTCTTGGCGAGGGCGGTCTCTGCCTGAACTGCAAGGTCTGCACCTTCCCGAACTGCGGTTTTGGAAAAGGCAGATAAACGATGAAGGATCAGTATGACAGAACAATAGATTACCTGCGGATTTCCATCACGGACGCGTGCAATTTGAGATGCCGGTACTGTATGCCGGAGAGTGCGGCGGGCTGTGCACTGGAGCAGGCGGAACAGAATCCGCCGCTTACCGTCGAAGAGATGCTGAAGATTGTGCACGCCGCGGCTGGGCTTGGCATCACGCATTACCGGATTACCGGAGGGAACCGCTGGTAAGAAAAGAGTGTGTGGAGCTGGTGCAGAAAATAAAAGCAGTGCCGGGCACCGCATCCGTTGGGATCACGACGAATGGCGTGCGCCTGGCATCGTGTGCGAGGGATCTGAAGGCGGCCGGCTGTGACAGTGTGAATGTGAGCCTGGATACCGTGGATGCGGCAGAGTTTGCGGCGCTTACCGGACGCGATGCGCTGGAGCAGGTAAAGCAGGGCATCTGCGCGGCCAAAGAGGCGGGTCTTTTAGTGAAGCTGAATGCGGTGCATCGAAAAGAACTGCATGCGCAGGAACTGATTGAATTTGCAGAGCAGGAAAAAGTCCCGGTGCGGTTCATCGAGGTGATGCCGGTGGGCGCCGGAAAATCGTACGTGGGTCCGTCGAATGAGGCGCTGAAAACAGAGCTGGAACAGTGGTATGGGGCATGTACGCCGGACCAGGAAAAGAAGGAAACGGTCCTGCGGCTTATGTGCGGTACGAAAAGCTGTCGATGCCCGTCGGATTTATCAGCGCGATCCACGGAAAGTTCTGCGGAAGCTGCAACCGCGTACGGCTGACAAGCCGCGGCTTTTTAAAGCTCTGTCTCTGCTATGAGAACGGTGTGGATCTGCGGGAGGTTCTGCAGAACGGAACGGCGGCGGATCTGCGGGATGTGATGGCACAGGCAATCTTAAAAAGCCGATGGAACACTGCTTTGAGCGGCCGAAGGATATGACAGAGCACCACCTGATGTCCGGCATCGGCGGATGAAATGACGGCGGTTCAAAAAAAGAAGAGGAAACAAAAGAAATGGGAAAAATCATAGGAATCTGTATCAGTGAAAACGGGGAACGGCAAAGCGCGAGGTGGAAACGGCGAAGCTGGTGGAAGACTGGGGCATCGAGGGCGATGCACACGCCGGGCACTGGCACCGCCAGGTGAGCCTTTGTCGTATGAAAAAATAGAAGCCTTCCGTGCAAAGGGGGCGGATATTCCGCTCGGCGCCTTCGGGGAAAACCTGATCGTGGAAGGATATGATTTCCGGAATCTGCCGGTCGGCACGCGGTTTTCCTGCGGGGATGCGCTGCTTGAGATGACGCAGATCGGAAAGGAGTGCCACAGCCACTGCGAGATTTTCAAACGCATGGGTGAATGCATCATGCCGCGGGAGGGCGTTTTCGCGGTGGTGCTGCGCGGCGGCACGATTCAAAAGGGTGACACCATCGAACTGGTGACGGAAAAAGTAGACCAGAGATCAGACACAAGGAGAGGAAACATGGACGAACTTTACCGGAAACTGCTTGCACAGCTGGAAGAGGGACAGGACACGGTTCTTGCCTTTATCACCGAAGGGGACGGCTCCATTCCGCGCACGACGGGCGCCTATATGTTGGTCGGCCGGGAAGGACGGGATTTTCGGAACTATCGGCGGCGGAAACCTGGAATATCAGGCGGTTCTGCATGCGCAGGAGCTGGTGCAGGAGAAGAAAAGTGAATACAGAGAATACGATCTCGGAACCGGAGAGGGGAAGGGGCTTGGCATGGTCTGCGGCGGCAGAGTGAAGGTGTGCTTCTATTTTATGAATGGAGCGCACGGCGAAGCAGAAAGCCTGGCGCAGGCGCTTGCGGCGCAGGAGCGGTACCGCAGTTACTGGATTTTTTTGCGCTGGACGGAACCGGTATCCGCGTGCTGGAAAAAGAAGCGTGGAAATGCTTCCGGCGGCACAGGAAAAAGCGGCCACTGCCGGATTCTGGAACTGGACGGGGAAAAACGTATTACGCCGAGGAATTCTGCTACGACGGAAAGGTTTATCTGTTCGGCGGCGGTCATCTGGCCCAGGAACTCGTTCCGGTGCTGCATCATCTGGATTTCTGCTGTATCGTACTCGATGACCGGGAGGAATATGTGGACAAAGCATTGTTCCCGGACGCCGGGCAGACCATGCTGGTGGATTTTACGAAACTGAACGAGATTCTTTCGATCCGGAAAAATGATTATCTCGTGATTGTGACACGCGGCCACCGGTGCGATGCGGATGCCGAGGCGTTTGCGCTTCGCACCGGCGCGTCGTACATCGGTGTGGTGGGAAGCCGCAGAAAAGACAAAGTATGTGCGCGAAAAACTGGAAGCGCAGGGTTTTACCGGAGAACAGCTCGACAGTGTCTATGCCCCGATCGGAATCGAGATCGGAAGCGAGACGCCGGCGGAGATTGCAATCAGCATTGCCGCACAGCTCATTCAGATCCGGTCAGCAAAAACCGGAAAACGAAAAGGTGCACATCCGGCGCTTCATACGTAAATATACAAAATGAGGAGTCAATTATCATGAAAAAAAGAAAACCGTATCCATTCTTCTGATGGCAGCTATGGCACTTTCTCTTGCCGCATGCGGATCTTCCAATTCAACAGATTCTTCCAGCAAGAGCAGCTCCAAGGCAGAGAGCACATCTGCCTCCAGCGCTTCTTCGGAAGCAGAGAGCGCATCCAGCGCCAAGAGCACAGCAGACGGCGAAGTATTTGACGATACCACTGTCACCGTATTTGCCGCAAAGAGCCTGAACTCCGTAATGGAGACGCTGATCAGCGAGTACAATAAGACCCAGCCGAATGTCAAACTGGTTGGAAGCTATGACAGTTCAGGAACCCTGATGACACAAATCGAAGAGGGTGCATCCTGCGACGTATTCTTCTCCGCAGCAGCAAAACAGATGGATCAGCTTGAGGGTGAGAATCTCCCTGGTTGAGGGAACCCGTCACAACATCGTAAACAATCAGGTCTGCGTTGTAACCTATGAGGGAAGCAATACAGAAGTTACGGGCCTGGAGGATCTGAACAAGGCATCCAGCATCGCACTGGCAGACGGTTCCGTTCCGGTTGGAAAATACACAAGAGAAGCACTGGTCAATGCAGGCATTCTGGAGAAAGCAGACGACGTATCGGCCATCACAACCCAGCAGGTTTCCGAAGAGCTTGGCGGCGTGGAAATCAATGAATGCGCAAACGTAGGAGCCGTTACTTCCGCTGTTGCAGAGGGATCCAACGAGGTTGGTACGGTTTACTATTCTGATACCTACGGTTTGGAAGACCGCCTGAAGGTTCTGCAGGTCGTTCCGTACGATCTGACCGGAAATGTCATCTACCCGGCAGCACAGGTTGTCAACAAAGAGGCAGATGAGACCGAGCAGGCAGCAGCGAAAGACTTCGTAGAGTTTCTGACTTCCGATGAGGCAGCTGCCATCTTCCGGAATTATTACTTTGATACAGAGGTAGAATAAAAAAGAAGATCCCACAAAAAACAGCAGGGATTTGAAATCACCGTCCGAAAAAAGAAAGATTTCGTTTCTGCGGACGGTGGTTTTTATCAGAGAAAATCCGGGCAGGATGCGTGATGCAGGTATGCAGGGCTGCCGTGGATAGAAAAGGAAATGTTATGCAGGAAATACTGGATTTTTACAGTCACTGGACTGGAGCCCGCTTGTCATTTCGATCAAGACCGGTATTGTGGCGACGATTCTGTCCTTTTTCTTTGGTATTTTTGCCGCGCGTGCGGTGATGAAGCTGCGTCCCGGTGCGCGTGCCGTGATTGACGGCTTTCTGACCCTTCCGATGATTCTGCCGCCGACCGTTGCAGGCTTTTTTCCTGCTTCTGATTTTCAGCCTGCCGTCCGTTTGGTGCTGCACTGTATGAGAATTTCGGTATCAAGGCAGTACAGACATGGCTTGGCTGTATTCTGGCGGCAACGATCATCGCGTTTCCGCTGATGTACCGCAATACGAGAGCGGCATTTGAGCAGGTGGATACGAACCTGATCTATGCGGCGCGGACGCTTGGTATGTCGGAGTGGAAGATTTTCTGGAAAGTGGTCATCCCATCGGCAGGTCCCGGCGTGCTCTCCGGTACGGTGCTGGCATTTGCAAGGGCGCTCGGTGAGTACGGCGCGACGTCGATGCTGGCCGGAAATATTCCGGGAAAGACGGGTACCGTTTCCCAGAAAATCGCAATGGTGATTCAGGACGGGGATTATAAAACGGCGGGTTTTGGTCTGTTGTCGTACTGCTCGTCGGATTTCCTTACGATGACAGCGATGAACCTTCTGGGCAACCGGAGAAAGAAAAATCAGAAACAGTGGTAGAGGATAAAGAATGGCGCTTGAAGTAGATATTACGAAAAAGCTGGACGGATTTTTTATGCATATGCAGTTCCGGGCGGAGCAGGGAGATTTTTGCGATTCTCGGCGCGTCGGGCTGTGGAAAAAGCATGACCTTAAAGTGTATCGCCGGAATCGAAAAGCCGGATGAAGGGCGGATTGTCCTTGACGGTAAGGTGCTGTTTGATTCGGAGAAAAAATCAATCTGCCGCCGCAGAAGCGGAAAGTCGGCTATATGTTCCAGGATTACGCCCTGTTTCCGCATATGAATGTTGTGCAGAATATTGAGGCAGGCATGGGAAAACGGCCGGACCGGAGCCGGACGGAATCGTTGATCCGCCAGTTTCAGCTGGAAGGGCTGGAGAAAAAGATCCGGGACAGCTTTCCGGCGGACAGAAACAGCGCGTCGCGATGGCACGGATGCTCGCAGCAGAGCCGGAGCTGATTCTGCTCGACGAGCCGTTTTCAGCGCTCGATACCTATCTGAAATGGCAGTTGGAGCAGGAGATGTACAAACATCTGAAGGAGGCCGGAAAACCGGTCATCTTCGTATCACACAACCGCGATGAGGTGTACCGCCTCTGCGATACGGTCAGCTGTATGAACCGGGGAAAGATGGAAGTCATGGAACCGCTGAAGGAATTTTTCCAGAATCCGAAGACGCGCATAGCGGCAATTTTGTCGGGCTGCAAGAACATTTCGGCGGCCGAGCGGGTGGATGCGCACACGCTGCGGGCCGTGGACTGGGGCGTAACGCTGCACGTAAAGGAGCGGGAAATTGCAGACGATATCCGCGCAGTCGGCATCCGGGCACATTTTCTGGCCACAGTAGAAAGGCCGGGTGAGGAAAATGTATTTCCGGTCAACGAATCCGAAATCTGGGAAGATCCGTTTGAATGGAACATTTCGTTCCGGAAGAATGCCGAATGCAGCTGGCTGCAGTGGAAGATCGCAAAAACAGACTGGAGCCCGGAAATGGGGATTCCAAAGGAGCTGTATCTGAAGGAGGAAGATATTCTGCTGCTGACGGATTCCTGATGCTGGTGTGACAGATTTGGATAAAAAGATTGTTTTCGAAATCGTGATCGTGTTTCGAAAACAATCTTTTTCATCGTTTACAGATTCATTACATGGTGATCCAGCCGAATGCATTTGCCACGGAGCTGAACAGAATGATCAGTGCAAACACCGGGCAGAGATACTGGATCATGACAAGAAAGATTTTCTTTCTGCGGAAGCGGCTCTCACCGTGGATGATTTCTTCCTCGATTTTCGCCACACCAATGACTCTCGAAACGAGAAGACAGGTGGCAATGGCAGCAATTGGCATCATCACGGAGTTTGTCAGGAAGTCGAAGAAATCCAGGAACTGCATGCCAAGAATGGTGACGGAGGAAAACGGTCCGTAGCCAAGGCAGGAGAGCGTTCCGAGCGTAATCATGATAACGCCGATCAGAACGGTCGATTTTTACGGCCCCAGCCGAGTTCATCCTCAAAGGTGGAAACGGCGCTTTCTGTCAATGCAATGGAGCTGGTCAGTGCGGCAAACAGCACCAGAAGGAAAAACAGAATACCGATCACAGTGCCAAAGCCCATATTGGCGAATACCTTCGGGATGGTGATGAACATCAGGGACGGTCCTGCCTGCAGGGTATCGGGATCTCCGCCGGAGAAGGCAAAGACGGCAGGAATGATCATCAGGCCTGCCATGATCGCAATGGCAGTGTCAAAGATTTCGACGTTGCGTGTGGAATCCTCAATCGAGGTGTCTTTTTTTCATGTAGGAGCCAAAGGTGATCAGAATACCCATCGCAATCGAGAGGGAGTAGAACATCTGTCCCATGGCGGCAACAACGGACATCCATGAAAAGTTTTTGAGGTTCGGAACAAGGAAATACTTCACGCCTGCCAGTGCGCCCGGTCTTGTTACGGAATAAACGGCAATGATAACGGAAAGGACGATCAGAATCGGCATCATCACCTTGAAACGCGTTCAATGCCGTTTCGCACACCGGCGTAGATGATGGCGACCGTAATAAGGCAGAAAAACGGCAAAACAGAGCTCTGTGGAAACTCCGTTTGAGATGAAGCCGGAAAAATAGCCGTCCTCTGCGAGCAGGGTACTGTTGCCCTTCACGTATTCGATCAGATATTTGATGACCCATCCTCCGATGACAGAGTAGTATGGAACGATCAGAATCGGGATAATGGCGTTGATCCAGCCCCCGGCGGAAAGCCATTTCGATTTGCCGAACGACTGGAAAGCGCCGACCGGGCTTTTTTCGTGTCATGCGGCCGATGGCGGACTCGGCAACGATCATGGAGTAGCCGAAGGTGAGCGCCAGCAGGATATAAATGAGGAGGAAAATTCCTCCGCCGTATTTTGCTGCGAGGTAGGGAAAACGCCAGATATTTCCAAGTCCGACGGAAGCGCCTGCTGCAGCCAGCACGTAACCGATTTTGCCGGAAAACGAGCTGCGGGATTTGTTGTGTTTGTTCATAGAGTTCCTTCCTTTTGTGTGTTACAAAAATTTTGGGTTTATGGTCAGTTCTTGAAGATTTTTTATGCTGACACCATAAAGAAGATTGTAACATTATTGGGAAGGAAAGTCACTACTAAATTTTTTTTTTTGCTGTCCGGCAGGGATTCCCCGGCCAGTTCCGCCATCAGCTCCGGCACGGTGGTCATGTGATCGAGACGCCATGCATTTTCTCCGCAGAAAAGGAGAGCGTTGTCGGTATCGCCATCGGCAGCGCGGGCCAGGGCGGTGGTAATACAGTAGGGAATGGAGGCTTTGTCGTATTTTTTGAGGCACTGGTAGCAGTGTGAGATTTTTTTCCCGTTCCTGTTCGCGTTCCGTGAGAAACGGATTGCGGATTGCGCGGCCCGGCATGCCGACCGGACTGTGCATGATCGTGATATCTTCTTTTTGCATTCAGGTATGCCTGTTTGTAGCGGGGATCGGCATCGCATTCTTCCGTGACAACGAAACGGGTAGCCATCTGGACACCTGCGCAGCCAAGCGACAGATAGTGAAGGATATCCTCATGGGTGTAGACGCCTCCGGCAAAGACGACGGGGATGGTACAGGCATATTTTTTCTTCGTAGCCATGTACGATCTGCAGAATTTCCCGGATTTCGTCATCGTAGCCGCGCCGTGCTGTTTCTTCCACGGTTTCGGCGGAGTAGCCGAGATGGCCTCCGGCTGCAGGACCTTCGATGACAACGAGATCAGGGAACGCGGTGATAGTGACTGTCCCAAAGCTTCAGAAGAACCTTTGGCAGTCCGGGGAGGGGAAACGATAGGGGCGAGCTTGATGGAGCTTCCCTTTGTGTATTTTGGCAGATCGGTCGGGAGACCAGCCCGGAGATGATGAGATCGGCTCCGTTTTCGATGCAGCAGACGGACGTATTCCTCGTAGTGGGTCAGGGCGCACATGATATTGACGCCGATGATGCCGCCGTTTGAGATTTCTTTGGCACGGCGGATGTGGAAGGCGAGGTGCGCGGAGATTGGCGCTTAAGGGATCACGCGCGAATTCCGGATCGCGCCAGCCGGGCTGGGCAGCGGAGATGACGCCGATTCCGCCGGCTTTGGCAACGGCACCGGCGAGGATGAGGCTGATGCCGACGCCCATTCCGCCTTGGATGATGGGGTATCTGGCAACTAGATTTCCTATTTTTAAATTTGGTAACATATGAATTCTCCTTTTTGATAAACGGACGATCCCGTGCCCACCGCCGCGCCGTGGATGTTCCTCCAGATGGGCGCGGTTTCGGGAGGCCCGCAAACTCTAAGGCTTGAAATTATTGGGATTTTGCCGCACGAGACCTTGGCGACTGTTGAAGAAAACGCAAAGCGTGTTTTCTAGTTTGAGAAAGCGCTTTCGAACGGCGAACTCGCTGCGCTCAGACAGTGCCGTTTTTTCAAGCAACGCAAAATTCCAAAGCCTAAGAGTTTGCAGGCCTCTGCAAATGCGCCATCCTGGAGGAACATCCACGGCCGGCGGCAGCCATTGGATCTGGTTATTGGTGACGAATAAATAGAATAAAATGTGATGTAAAATACTTTAGCATGTGTTTTTGAAAACTAGATATATAATACTTTGAATATCAAAGTATGTCAAGAGGAAAATGAAAAAGGTGATTGCGGGGGGGTGGGAGGGTGTGGTAGAGTGGGTGATAGAAAGTAAAGTTGAGACGGGAGGATATGGGACATGTTAAGGGATCTGGTATTAAAAAACAGGAGTTATCGTGGGTTTGATGAGTCGGTGAGGATTTCGCGGGAGACGTTGGAAGGGTTTGTGGATTGTGCGCGGCTTTGTCCTTCGAGTGTGAATAAGCAGCCGTTGAAGTAGTTTCTGGCGTGGGAGCCGGAAGAAGTGGAGAAGGTGCAGGGACTGACAAAGTGGGCGCGGGCGCTGCCGAGATGGTTTTGCCGCATCCGGGAAAACGGCCGACGGGCTTTGTTGTGATCTGTCAGGATAAGGGGATTGATGAGAATCTGAACCGGTATCAGAAGGATGTCGGAATTGTGGCGCAGACGATGCTGCTTGCGGCGGTGGAGCAGGGGCTTGGCGGTTGTATGATCGGGAATTTTCAGGCGGGCGAGGTAATGGAGGTACTTGGACTGCCTGAGGAGATCCGGCCGCTTTTGATTGTGGCGTTTGGAAAACCGGCGGAGGAGATTCATCTGGTAGATGTGCCGGAGGATGGGAGATACGAATTATTACCGGGATGAAAATGATGTGCACTATTGCCGAAGAGAACGCTGGCGGATGGTGCTGAACTGAAGATAGAAACTGAAGATAGAGCCGGAAAATTCCGGAAAAATGTCGGATGAACCGTCCTAAAGAGTTAGATCTAAAAATCTGATTTCTTGGGGCGGTTCAAAGAATCCGGCATTTTTTACAGGAAACTTCGTTGAATTTTCCTGTAAAAAGTCAAAAAGCCCTCCGGGCAGGATCGCACTGCGGCGGAGGGAAAGGCTGAAAGCACAGGCTCTTATTAGTTTCGGTGTAGCCCGAAAAAGGGAAAATGTCCCATACTTTCTGGCAATCCGGGAGATGTCTGGTGGGCAGGAAATGGTGCAAATAAAGATGTTTTTTTCCTGCAAAACAGAACCTTTTTCTCGAAAGGGATCATGATAAAATGAGAAAAAAAAATGGGGAATTTTCAAAAAATAAGATGGAGGAGGATATTGAAATGAAAATTTATCACGCACAGGTGAATCATCTGGAAAATCCAATGGGGTTCGGATTGAGAGAACGGTCTTTTCCTGGAAAGTGAAAGACGCGGAAGGAAAAAAAACAGAGCTATGCGAGAATCCGTGTAGCATCGGATGCAGCGATGGAGCATCTGCTGTTTGATTCCGGAGAGGATGATAAGGCGAGCAGTCTTTTCTATCCGGTGAAGCTGGATCTGGAGCCGAGAACGCGGTATTACTGGAACGTGGAAGCGGGCAGTGATGCCGGGGAGACGGCGGTGAGTGAGGTACAGTTTTTGAGACCGGAAAACGGAATGAAGCATGGACAGGAAAATGGATTTCCTGTGACAAAGGAGAACCGTCATCCATATTTTGAAAAAGAAATTGTTCCGGCAAAGAGGTAGCGAAGGCCAGGCTGTATGTCTGCGGACTTGGACTGTATGAGGTGTATGTGGATGAGAAGCGTGTCGGGGATGAGTACCTGACGCCGTACAGCAATGATTACAATGAATGGGTACAGTATCAGACGTATGATGTGACAGAGGAGGTTTCAAAACAGGGAATGCTCCGTGTGCTGCTTGGAAACGGCTGGTACAAGGCGCGGTTTGGATTCAGTGCGTTTGAGGACAAAGGGATTTTACGGCAATGAGTGGAAGCTGATTGCGGAGCTGCATCTGACGTATGCGGACGGTTCGGAAGAGGTGATTGGCACGGATGAATCGTGGCAGGTGCGGCGCAGTAAAATTGCATTCTCGAATCTTTACGACGGTGAGCACCGGGACGACACGCTGTCGGAACTGCCATTGGAGAAGGCGGTTTTTTGTGAGGCACCAAAAGGGAGAACTGAAGGAACGCATGAGCCTTCCGGTGACGATTCATGAGACGTTTGAACCTAAAGAACTGCTTCATACTCCGGCCGGCGAGCTGGTCTTCGATATGGGGCAGGAGTTTACGGGAATTTTTCAAGATGCATGTCAACGTGCCGGCAGGAACCAAAGTTCATGTTCAGACAGGTGAGATTTTGCAGCGCGGCAATTTCTACAATGACAATCTGCGGAGTGCAAAATCCGAATACATCTATATTTCCGATGGAACCGAAATGGATCTTGTGCCGCATTTTACGTTCTACGGCTACCGTTACGTGAAGATCGAAGGCATTCCGGATCTGAAAAAAGAGGATTTCAAGGGTCTTTCTTATTACAGCAACATCACAGCGACAGGCTGGATGAAAACAGGAAGTGATTTGGTCAATCAGCTCATCAGCAATGTGCGCTGGGGCTTAAAGTGCAATTTTGTGGATGTTCCGACCGACTGCCCGCAGCGTGATGAGCGCATGGGATGGACGGGTGATGCACAGGTGTTCTCGCCGACGGCAATGTATCTCGAAGATACGTATGCATTCTATGCAAAATACCTGTACGACATGGCAAAAGAGCAGAGCGTGCTCGGCGGAAAGGTGCCGCACGTGGTGCCGTCGTGCGGCGTGGAAGACGCGGCATGTGTCTGGGGCGATGCGGCGTGCATCATTCCGTGGAATCTGTATCTGTTTTACGGGGATAAGAGTATTCTGGAAGATCAGTTTGTGAGCATGAAATCGTGGGTGGATTACATCACGAAAGTGGATGGGGATAACCACGGCTGGCGCTTTGTTTTCCACTTCGGCGACTGGCTTGCGTTGGACAATCCGGTACAGGGCGCGGAGCAGGTCATGGGGTGCAACGGACGAGGAGTTTATTGCAAACCTGTATTATGCGATCAGCGCAGGAATCGTGGCAAAAGCGGCCGGTGTGCTGGGATACCGCGAGGAGCAGGAGAAGTATCAGAAGCTGTCCGAGGAGCAGTTTGCTGTGGTACAGGAAGAATATTACAGCGCAACAGGCCGTTGCTGCATCAAAACACAGACGGCGCTGCTGCTGACGCTGAAATACCATCTGTCAAAGAACGAAGAGCTGACAAAACGGCAGCTTCTGAAGCTGTTTGAGCAGAGTAACCACAAACTGAAGACGGGATTTGTCGGAACACCGCTTCTGAACAACGTGCTCACCGACAACGGCATGAATGATCTCGCCTACGAACTGCTGCTGAACGAGGAATTTCCGGGTTGGCTTTATGAGGTTAAGCTTGGTGCAACTACCGTCTGGGAACGCTGGAATTCCCTTCTTACAGACGGTACGATTTCCGGCATCAGCATGAACAGTATGAACCATTATGCTTACGGCTCCATCCAGGAATGGATGTTCCGTTCGACTGGCACCGCAGAGGCCGTACTTCCGCTGGCGGCAGAGAGAAAAGAGGCGATTGCAAAGGTACTCGACAGAAGAAACGGCAGATATCTGCTGATGCCGGGACACTATGAGGTAAGCTATCAGCTTTCCAGGCGTATGGGAAAGAATTACAGTCTGGACACACCGCTCCGCGTACTGCTGCAGGATAAAGAAGCCAAGGCCATTCTGAACAGAACTTGCCGGGAATGGATATCCCGGAGCAGTATAAAGATGCATCGCTGAAAAAATGGCAGCGAATTTTGGAGACAGAATTCCAGAAGAAAAAGTTGAGGCAGTGAGAACTGCGCTGGAGGAACTTTCAAAATAAAAAAAGCAGGAAAAAGGCCTTGGAAATCACTGTTTTGGTAAAAATCAGTAGTATGTGTAGAATAAAACCGCAGTTTTTTTCAAAAAATAAGAAGCGAGGTGAACGCTGCAATTTTACAATGGGACAAAATGAGAAAATTGTTCCAATTATTATGAAAAGAATGTAAATAAAAATAAATAATTTGGAAAATATACAAATTCATTTGTCTTATGAAAACGTTTATGGTACAATCTGACTAAGTGGTTACAAAATGGAAGACAGAACACAGACCCGAAAGTCTGACAAAAAAGAGGCGGCAGAAAGGGACAGGATATGAAGAAGTGGACGGGGATGATTACCAATCTCACAATGTTGACACAATTCGGACTGTCCCTCAGACGCCTCTTTTTCTTTGTCTGGCACTCTGCTGGTGGCTTTGCGACCGCTTTGCGGTTGGAACATGGATTTATCTGATCGGATTTTTTCTTTGGCATCGGAGGCGGTGCGATGACGGCCTGGAAATTCGGGCAGAGCGTTCTGCAGCATCAGAAACGCATCGAGACGGAGCCGGACGGAAAAAAGAAAGAAAAAGCGGGTGTCTTTCAACCGTCATATTTAGAATGTCTGAAAAAATTTTCACAGTTGACGGAGATCAAGTGGCAGAGAAAAGATTTCAGACTGATTTCAGGGGGAAAATCCTTAGAAAGGAAACAAGGCGATATGAGTAATTTCGGAGATAAGGTCCAGCCGGCCGTAAAGGAGACGAAAAATGTTGCCATCTATACTGTTGTCGGCGTGGTTGTGATGTGGGTCGGGTTTCTGATCCTGCACCTGATCTGGCCGGAAAAAATCCCCATTTGACTACCGGGTTATTCTCGGGGGATCGGAGGCGGTGCCGTTGCGGTGCTGAACTTTTTCCTGATGGGCATGGCAGTACAAAAAGCAGTGTCTGAGACAGACGAGGCGGGAGCAAAGCGGCGGATGCAGGCAAGCTATTCGCAGAGAAATCTGATGCAGATGCTCTGGGCAGTTCTGGCGATTGTGCTTCCATGCTTCCAGTTTGCCGCAGGAATCCTGCCGCTTTTAATTCCGGGAACGGCCATCAAGCTGAAGGGCATAAAAACAGCATAAAGCGCTGAACCTGATCTTTGGCGAAAGCCGCAAAGACGGGACGGCGTTTTTGAACCGAAACTGCGAAGCAGCGATTCGGTTATGAGCAAGCAGCGAAGCGGATTGTGAAGATCCGCTTTGACAAAAGGTTCAAATTTTTATTTTATTTCATACAGAGGAGGTGAGAAAAGAGAATGGAGGTTGATATCTCCGGTGCAAAAAAGTCTTTTTTACGATCCGATCGATTTCCCGCTGTTCGGGAAAATTCAGATCAGCGAAACGCTGGTGGTAAGCTGGATTGTAATGGCACTCATTACCGGACTTTGCATCTGGCTTACAAGAGATTTGAAGGTGCGGAACATCTCCAAACGCCAGGCGATGGCAGAAATGATTGTGGAAACCGCAAACAAATTTGTCATCGGCAACATGGGAGAAAAATTCCGCTATCTGATTCCTTTTGTGTCGGCGCTTTTCGCGACCAGCGTTGTCTCGAACCTGATCAGCCTGATCGGACTTCGAAGTCCGACAGCAGATCTTTCTACCGAGGCGGCCTGGGCTGTTGTGGTCTTTATTATGACCACAACACAGAAGATCAAAACGAATGGTTTTGGCGGATATCTGAAAGGCTTTACGACTCCGATTGCGGTTATGACACCGTTTAACGTTTTGTCGGAGCTCGCAACGCCGATCAGTATGGCGTGCCGTCACTTTGGAAACATCCTTTCCGGCGTTGTTATCAATGCCCTGATCTACGGATCGCTGGCACTGGCAAGCGGAAAGCCGCTGGGACTGCTTCCCGGCGTGCTCGGAAGAACCCTTTCACAGATCCCGATTCTGGACGTCGGTGTCCCGGCTGTTCTGTCGGTCTATTTTGACTGGTTCTCCGGAGTTATGCAGGCCTTTATTTTCTGTATGCTGACAGTTATGTACATTGCCAATGCAGCAGAGGAAGGCTAAAAGATTAAAAAATGAGGTTTAAAAAGAAAATACAGGAGGAAAACAAGATGGATTTTCAGATTTTAGCAAAGGTATCGCTCTCGCAGGATGCGCAATCGGCGCAGGATGCTCCCTGATCGCAGGTATCGGACCTGGTATCGGTGAAGGTAACGCCGTAGCAAAGGCACTTGAGGCAATCGGACGTCAGCCGGAATGCAAAGGTGATGTAACAAGTACGATGCTTCTTGGCTGTGCGATCGCAGAGACCACAGGTATTTACGGTTTCGTAACCGGCCTGCTTCTGATCTTCGTAGCACCGGGAATGTTCATGAACTTCCTGAAATAGTTGCAAGGAGTAAATGATTGCTAGGAGGAAGAAACTATGCAGGTTCAGGAACTGGTAGGAATTGTCCCCTGGACTTTATCGCACAGATCTGCAACCTCTTCATTCAGATGTATCTGATCAAACGGTTCCTGTTCAAACCGATCAATGAGATGCTGAAAAAACGGCGTGCGGAGCCGATGCGGAGATCACAGACGCAGAGGCGGCAAAAAAAAGGCCAACGCCATCAAAGAGGAATATGAGCAGAATATGCAGGATGCAAGGCAAAGGCCAATGAGATTCTCGAAAGCGCCAGAAAGACAGCGACGCTGCAGAGCGAGAAAAATCGTAAAAGAGGCTTCCGAACAGGCGGCTGCCCTGAAAAACAAAGGCAGAAAAGAGATTGCCCAGGAGAAAAAAAAAGCGGTCAATGAAGTCAAAGGCGAGATCGGCGGCATTGCCATGGAGATTGCCGGAAAGGTCATTGAACGTGAGATTAATGAAAAGACCATGAGAAGCTGATAGATGAATTTATATCGAATGTAGGTGAAGCATCATGACAGAAACTGCCAGAGTATACGGTGGGAGCCTGTATGAGCTGGCCAAGAGGAAAATCTCGAAGAGGAAATCCTTTCCGAGATGAAGGAGATCCGAGCTCTGTTCCGGGAAAACCCGGAGTATGCGCTGCTTTTATCGGAGCCTTCGATTCCCGAAAAAGAGCGGATCGGGCTGATCGACGCGGCATTTGGCAGCCAGGCGGAACCGTATTTGGTCAATTTTATCAAACTGCTGTGTGAAAAAATCTTCTCCGTGAATTCGGCGGATGCCAGGAAGCATTCCAGCGCAGATACTACGCAGCCCACAATATTGCTGAGGCAGTTGTGACGAGCGCAGCATCCCTGTCGAAGGAACAGGAAGAGCTTCTGAAGAAAAACTGGAAACAATGAGCGGAAAAACGGTCGTGATGGAACTGAAAAACCGATCCGTCCGTTCTGGCGGGTGTCCGCGTGGAGCTCGACGGAAAGCTGTTTGACGGAACCGTAAGGGACGTTTGTCCGACTTTCTGAACGAAGAATCAGCGAAATACAGTGGTGTAAAGGATGGAAAACATGCAACTGAAACCAGAAGAAATATCCAAGGTCAATATTATGAAAATGCGATCCGGCAGGATGAGACCAGGTACCATTCTGATGGTCGGAGACGGAATCGCAGAGCCAGCGGTCTTTCGAACTGTATGGCAGGCGAGCTGCTGGAGTTTGAGGATGGAAGCTATGGAATGGCACAGAACCTCGAGGAAAACAGCGTATCTGTCGTTTATTCGGTTCCGGCGAGAACATCAGCGAGGGACAGCTTGTAAAAAAGAACAGGAAAGGTCGTTTCGGTTCCGGTCGGAGAAGGTATGATCGGACGCGTTGTCAACGCGCTCGGCCAGCCAATCGACGGCGCAGGCCCGATTACGGCAGCAGAGTACCGTCCGATTGAAAGCCCGGCACCGGGAATCTGTGAGAGAAAAGGTGTTAATCAGCCGCTGCAGACCGGTATTAAAGCGATCGATTCCATGGTTCCGATTGGAAGAGGTCAGCGAGAGCTGATCATCGGTGACCGTCAGACTGGTAAGACCACTCTGGCAGCAGATACCATTCTCAACCAGAAAGGCAAGGATGTGATCTGTATCTACGTTGCCATTGGACAGAAGCGTTCGACAGTAGCGTCCTTAGTAGAAAATCTTGAGAAGAACGGCGCAATGGCGTACACCATCGTCGTGGCAGCGACGGCATCCGAAGCGAGCCCGCTGCAGTACATTGCACCTTATTCCGGATGTGCAATGGGCGAGTATTTTATGCATAAGGGAAAAGACGTTCTCATCATTTATGATGACTTAAGTAAGCACGCGGTTGCCTACCGTGCACTTTCCCTGCTGATCCGCCGTCCGCCGGGACGTGAGGCATACCCTGGAGATGTTTTCTATCTTCATTCCAGACTTCTGGAGCGTGCCGCAAGACTGGACGAGGAACACGGCGGCGGATCCATGACGGCCCCTGCCGATCATTGAGACCCAGGCAGGCGATATTTCCGCCTATCTTCCGACGAACGTCATCTCCATCACAGACGGACAGATTTTCCTTGAGACAGAGCTGTTCCATTCAGGCGTTATGCCGGCTGTAAACCCTGGTATTTCCGTATCACGAGTTGGTGGAAATGCCCAGATCAAGGCAATGAAGAAGGTTGCCGGTACCCTGAAGCTGATTTATTCCCAGTACCGCGAGCTGGCAAGTTTTGCACAGTTCGGATCCGATCTGGATGCCGATACAAAGGCGCGTCTGGAGCAGGGTGTGCGTATCGTGGAAGTATTAAAACAGAACCAGAATGCACCGGTTCCGGTAGAAAAACAGGTGGCCATTCTTTATGCGGTAACGAAAGGAATTCTGTCAAAGGTTGCAGCTGAGGATGTCCGCGCCTATGAGGACGGACTGTATACCTGGCTTGATACCGACGCAGAGGGTGCTGCCGTGATGCAGGAGATTTCCGCAACCGGAAAACTCGAGGCAGATACCGAAGAGAACCTGAAAAGTGCGCTCGAATCGTACACCGAAAACTTTATCAATACAAGACCTGCAAAATAAGGAAAAAGAAGGAGGAGCCTATGGCTGCAAACATGAAAAGCCGTAAAGCTGCGGATCAAAAAAGTGTCGAAAGCACGATGCAGATTACCAAGGCGATGGAACTTGTAGCGTCCTCCAAGCTGCGAAAAGCGAAGGAGCGGGCTGATACCTGCCGTCCGTATTTTCAGGAGCTGTACCGCACTTTGCAGGATATTGCAAAAGGAAACACGGAATTTATTCCATTTATGCAAAAGAGGCAAAAAAACGCGAGAAATGCTGCTACGTGCTGGTTGCCGGAGACCGCGGCCTTGCGGGCGGATACAACGCGAATCTGTTCCGATGCTTTGAGGCAGATGCCAAAGGAAAAGAGATCTGTGTGGTTCCGGTCGGCAAAAAGGCAGTGGAGTATGCAAAATCCCGGAAGCTGAAAATCCTGACGGACAGCTTTGCCGAGATCGCAAATCTTTCTGTGGCAGACAGCTTTGAGATCGCGCGCACTGTGCCGTGAGTTCCGGAAAGGGACCTTCGGACATGTGGAGCTTTGTTACACAAAATTCGTGTCGATGCTGTCGCAGATGCCGGTTTCCGTGCCTATCCTGCCTCTGATTGACATTGCAAAAGAGGACGGAGAGGATCCGGAAGCGAAAAAACCGGAATCTGATCCTGTATGAGCCAAAACGGTGTCGAGGTATTCGAAGCGATTGTGCCGGAATATCTTAGGCGGCCTGATCTACGGCGGTATCTGTGAGAGTGTGGCAAGTGAGCTTGCGGCACGCCGTACCGCAATGGAGGCGGCAACGGAAATGCAGAGGAGATGATTGAACAGCTCAATCTGTATTACAACCGTGCCCGTCAGGCAAGCATTACGCAGGAGATCACGGAGATCGTCGGCGGTGCGGAAGGCGTGTAAGAGTGGAAACAAGAAAAGTGAGGAGAAGTCGTTAAATGAGTGAAAACACATTGGCGAGGTTGTGCAGGTAACGGGTCCTGTTCTGGACATCCGTTTTCCGGAAGGAGAGCTGCCGGCACTTCTGAATGCCATCGAGATAGACAACCACGGCGAGAAGCTGGTTGTGGAAGTGGCGCAGCAGACAGGCGACAACATGGTTCGCTGCATTGCCATGAAGTCCACAGACGGACTTGTCCGCGGAACGAAAGGCAGTTGACACGGGCGGCCCGATCGCCGTTCCGGTCGGAGAGGAGTGCTTAGGCCGCGTGTTCAACCTCTGGTGAGACCGTAGACAATAAGCCGGCACCGGAAACAGCAGAAAATGGCCGATCCACCGCGATCCGCCGTCCTATGAAGAACAGGTTCCGGCAACGGAAATCCTCGAAACCGGAATCAAGGTCGTAGACCTGATCTGCCCCTATGCCAAGGGTGGAAAAATCGGTCTGTTCGGCGGTGCCGGCGGTGGAAAACAGTCCTTATCATGGAGCTGATCCACAACGTGGCCACGGCGCACGGCGGACTTTCCGTTTTCACCGGTGTCGGAGAACGTACCCGTGAGGGAAATGACCTTTACAACGAGATGAAAGAGAGCGGTGTTATCGATAAAACAGCACTGGTCTATGGTCAGATGAATGAGCCACCAGGAGCACGTATGCGCGTGGGCCTTTCGGGGCTGACGATGGCGGAGTACTTCCGTGACCAGGAGAACCAGGACGTGCTTCTGTTTATCGACAATATTTTCCGTTTTACACAGGCAGGTTCGGAGGTTTCGGCTCTGCTTGGCCGTATGCCGTCCGCAGTAGGATACCAGCCGACGCTGGCAACCGAGATGGGCGCACTGCAGGAGCGTATTACTTCCACAAGAAAGGGATCCATCCCATCGGTACAGGCTGTTTACGTGCCGGCCGATGACCTGACCGACCCGGCTCCGGCAACAACGTTTACCCATCTGGATGCCACGACGGTACTTTCACGTGAAATCTCCAGCCAGGGTATTTACCCGGCTGTTGATCCGCTTGATTCTACCAGCCGTATCCTGACACCGGAAATCGTAGGCCATGAGCACTATGAGGTAGCGCGTGCCGTACAGCAGGTGCTGCAGAGATACAAAGAGCTGCAGGATATCATCGCCATCATGGGTATGGACGAGCTGTCCGAGGAGGATAAGCTGACGGTCAGCCGTGCCCGTAAGGTACAGCGTTTCCTGTCCCAGAGCTTCTCGGTAGCGGAGCAGTTTACCGGTATGGAAGGAAAATATGTGCCGTTAAAAGAAACTCTGCGCGGGTTCCGCATGATCCTTGACGGCGAATGCGATGATATTCCGGAGAGCTGTTTCCTGTTTGCGGGAACCATCGACGAGGTATTTGAAAAAGCAAAAGCACTGAATCAGTAAAGGAGGAATGACGTATGAGTACATTTCCTTTACGTGTCGGCACGCCGGACGGACTTCTCTATGAGGGTGACGTAGCGCGCGTTGTCTGCAGAACCATCAGCGGCGACCTGGCAATTCTGCCTGGGCACTGCAATTACTGCACTGCACTCGGTATGGGCGAGGCGCATATTGTGCTGGAGGACGGAACGAGAAGAAATGCCGCCTGCATCGGCGGAATGCTTTCCATGATGAATGGGGTCTGCCGTGTTCTGGCAACGACCTGGGAGTGGGAAGAGGATATTGATGCAGAGCGCGCCGAGGCTGCCAAACACAGGGCCGAGCAGGCGCTGGCAAACGGCGGTCTGACAGACAAAGAATACCGTATTGCCGAAGCCAAGCTGCAGCGTGCGCTGGTGCGGCTGAGTGTAAAAAGAATAAAAAACAAAAAGCCTTCGACGAATTCAGAAAAATCCTATCGTCGGAGGCTTTTTTAATTTACAGGAAACTTCGTTGAAATTTCCTGTGTGTCTTTAAAGAGCAAAATTCCGCAGATTAAGAATCCCGATACGGCGAGCAGCACCGATCAGGACGTAAGGAAACTGCGACACGGCATGCGACATATTGTCAATCTCGCAGGTCGCGGAGGAAAGAACCGTTGCGTCGGAATAGAAGCATGCATGGCTTCCGAAAACACCGCCGGATACGACAGCGCCAAGCGCCAGAAGTACATTAGCATCAAGGGCGATGGCAAGCGGAACAACGATGAAACGGCTACGGCCTCAATTCCCCAGAAAGAGCTGGTGACAAAGGTCAGAACTGCAATGACAACAAAATAATAGCTGCCAGTGTTTTGGCATTCATATACGGAACACACAGGTTGATGACGTATTCCGAGAGTCCCATTTCGCCGCAGGCAGTCTTGATCATAAAGGATGCAAGAAGAATGGCGAGAACCGGAAGAATATCTGCAAAGCCGGCAAAGAACAGTTCCACGTACCGCGTAAAGGTCATTTTTTCCGCGGAAGATGAAGAATCATACAGGAAGGAAGAGCAAGAATAATCGCCTGCATCATATCCTGTGTGGCTACTGTCACACCGATCAGAATTCCGATGGGGATCAGAAAATCCAGTATATTTCCGGCATTGGTATTTTCGGGCGGGTAATCAACGCTCATTCCGGCCATGGCAATGTCAACGGAAGGGGCATTGTGCATTTTGGATGCTCCGGTGTCTGCTCTTTCTTTTCCAGATCGGTATAGGCATCTTTCATTTTTCCGAGCTTTGGCATCAGTTTGCAGGCAAACAGAATGACAACCAGAAGTGCAGCCATGGGATAAAACATATAAGGAAGCACTTTTTTAAGTAAACACTCATACCGGTGGAAAAGCCCATATTGAGAATGCCCGGTTCCTGAATAAAAACACCGGAATAAAAACTACCCAGGTGGAAAAGGGAATCAGTGCGCAGACAGGTGCACCGGTTGAGTCAATGATATAGGCAAGGGCCTGGCGTGGGACTTTTCGTTTATCACAGACATCCTTCATACAGGTTCCAACGGTCATGATGTTGAGATAATCATCGACAAAAATAATGATTCCGAGAAATACCGACATCATCATGGTGATCCGTTCATTTTTACAGAAGCGGCTTTAACAGGTTGGAAAAACCAAGTGTTCCTTTTGCCTCGCGGAGGCCAGGAAGATGAAGCCCCGAACAGTCCGCAGAGAAGAAGAATATACTGGTTATCTGCGTTGCTGATCTCCGAAAGCAGCAGATCACACCAGGGTCCGATAAAAAGCCGTTTTATACATGATGAGATAGGCAATCAGGGTTCCGAAAATCAGAGCTTCGAAAGATTTTTTTGTTTTTAATGCAAAAATCAGCATCGCTGCAGGCGGCAGCAGACATAAAACTCCATATTGCATAGCGGTTCTCCTTTGTAGTTAGAATATGTGATGCAGCGTACCGCTGTAGGAAGCGACAGGGGCTTTACTGTTTCGTCATGATACGATAAGTTTCCGGCCGCCGGTCACGGAAAAGGCCCCAGGAAAAACGTTCTTCGCGCAGGCATCCAGATCGAAGGAGGCGTACAGGATTTCCTCGGTATCTCTTCCGGCAGATGCCACAAGCTCACCGGTTGCATCGGCAATAAAGGAAGAACCGTAGAAAGTAAAGAAGAGGACTGGCCGCCATTTTCTTCACAGGGCGTTACGGTTTCGGTACCAATCCGGTTTGCGGCAGCAACCGGAACAAGATTTGCGGCAGCATGTCCCTGCATGACGCGCCGCCAGTGCCCGCTGCTGTCTACATTCAGGATCGGCTCACTTCCGATCGCGGTAGGATAGAGCAGGATTTCAGCCCCCTGCACAGCCATACATCGTGCTGTTTCCGGAAACCACTGATCCCAGCAGATGCCGACGCCGACGGTTCCAAAACGTGTTTTCAAAGACTTTGAATCCCGTATCTCCCGGAGTGAAATAAATTTTTCTGATAAAATGATCGTCCGGGATATGGGTCTTGCGGTAAACACCAAGAATGGATCCGTCTGCATCGATCATGGCAATGGAATTAAACAGGCGCTGAACATCCCTTTCATAAAAGCTGACCGGAATCACGACCCCAAGTTCTCCGGCAACGGCCTGAAAACGCCGGATGGCGGGATTTTTTTCTGTCAAAAGGCAGGGCATAATCATAATAATCGTATCGCTTTTCCTGACAAAAATACGGTCTTTCAAATAATTCAGGAAGAAGGATGAGATTGGCACCGTTGGAAGCGGCTTCACGGACCATGGTCTCTGCTTTGTCTATATTTTCCTGTACCTGGCTGCAGCATGAAAACTGCAGTGCGGCAATTTTTATATTTCTCATAATCTGTTTCCTCTTTTTCTTTGCCGGAATCTGCTGGGTAATACAGTGAATGTTGCCTCCGCCGGTCAGAATGATGCGTGCATCGACAGGGATCCGTCGATCCGGAAAGCATTTTCCGAGAATTTCTGCAGCCACGGTATCGTTTTCATCGCCGAACCGGGGAAGAAGGACACAGTGATTGGCAAGATAAAAATTGATATAGCTGGCGGCAAGGCGTTCCCCGGTTTCCCGCTGATCTTCGCCATCCTCAAAATCATAGCCGAGAAGATCTTCGTCTGTAATACAGATGGGATGCTTCGGAATGGGCAGCTTGTGAATCACAAAGCTTCGGCCCTTTGCGTCAACGGTATGGGAGAAGATCAAAAGCAGCCTGCTTCTGGCATACTGCGGATCGTTTTCATCCTCTGTCAGGCAAGAAGTACTTCTCCTGGCTTTACAAAGCAGCACATATTATCGATATGGCCGTTGGTTTCATCGTTGTAAATACCAAAAAGGCAGCCAGATGATTTTCTCGACCGAAAGATACTGACGCAGCTTTTCTTCAATTTCCGCTCTTGTAAAGAAGGATTGCGCCCAGGACTCAGCAGACATTCTTCGGTCGTAAGCAGGGGTTCCTTCCCCGTCAACATGGATGGAGCCGCCTTCCAGAACAAAGGGGCGGGCATTATAGAAGGAATCTCGAAAACTGCAGATTCGTTCCGGAACCTCACGGTCATGTTCAAAGTGGGGAGTACAGACCGTCATACTGGCCGCCCCAGGCGTTGAATTCCCATTGAATGCCTCTTCGCCCGCCCTGATCGTTAATCACAAACGTAGCGCCGGTATCTCTCGCCCAGGCATCCTCCGTCGGGGCTTCGATCAGATGAATCCGGTCGGAGGAAAGCAGTTCCTGTGCCGATGCTTTATCCTGTGGCCGGACGAAAAGATAAACCTGCTCATAAGCGGCAATTGCTTCTGCAATTTCTGCAAATGCCGCTCTTGCCGCTTTTGCCCCGTAATTCCAGGAGCCGGGGCGCCACGGCCAGATCATCAGCGTGCCTTCGTGGGGCTCAAATTCGCCCGGCATGTAAAAGCCATCGGTTTTGGGGTTCTAAGACAATCGGTTTTGAAATCTTCATATCCAAAACTCCTTTATCATTCGGCAGTTTCAGCTTTGTCCATCACCGCGATGGAAGGAGAGCCATTCCGTTAAAGGTATTGGTTTTACCATCGAATAAATCGCCATATCTTCAAAATACAGTCTGTCACCGATCCGGATTTGGGAATCGAAGGAATATTCGCCGATTACGTCGCCCGCCAGGCAGGTATTGCAGGAAAGGCGGTAGGTATAAGGCTTTTCCCGGGCAGTCCGCTGCCTTTGAGCGGCGGGCGGTATGGCATCTCCAGCACATCCGGCATATGGCAGGCGGCGGAAGTGTCAAGAATTAAAATTTTTCCGTTATTTTCGACAATATCGAGAACTTCTGTGACATTGTAGCCTGCGTTTAAGGCAAATGCTTCCCCGGGCTCCAGGTAAATCTGAAGACCATACGTTTCTTTCATATGGTTGATACAGGAAATCAGGCGTTCGATATCGTAATCCTCACGGGTGATATGATGTCCGCCTCCCATGTTAAGCCAGTTCATTTTAAAAAGCCACTTGCCGAATTTTTTCTTCCACGGCGCGCAGCGTGGTTTCCAGATCATCAATTCTGTTCACAGAGGGTATGAAAATGAAGACCGTCCACAAGATCGGCCAGTTCGTCTGTAAAATCGCAGGCGCGGATGCCCATGCGGGAGCCGGGCGCACAGGGATCATAAATCGCATGGTCTTCCTGCGTCGAGCATTCCGGGTTGATGCGAAGTCCGGCTTTTGCGGTTCCGGAAGCCTTAAGTACGGGGAGGTACGTTCGGAGCTGCTTTTCTGAATTGAAAATAATGTGATCGCAGATCTGTGCGAGCTCTTCCATATCCTGCGGGCGGTAGGCCGGAGAATACACATGATTCTCCAGCCCCATTTCTTCCTTTCCAAGCCGCGCCTCATAGAGTCCGCTGGCAGTTGTTCCGCTTATATATTTTCCAATCAGCGGATATTCGAAAAAAGGAAAAAGCATTTCTGAGCCAGCAGAATTTTTTGCACCGGTGCGTTCTTCTACCTGGTGCAGGAGCTTTAAGTTTTCTTCCAGTTTGCCTTCATCAATGACAAAACAGGGGAGTTGGCAGTTCGTTTATCTTATACATAGGCTTAATCTACTAAAACAGGATTTTCTACGACCTTCCACGGAAGACCCCACTTGTTGAGTGCTTCCATATACGGATCCGGATCGAATTCATCTGTGGTGTAGACACTCCGGCTTGTTCCAGAGGCCGTTCACGACCATCATGGTTCCGATCATAGCCGGAACGCCGGTGGTGTAGGAAATCGCCTGAGACTCTACTTCCCGGTAGCATTCCTGGTGGTCACAGACATTGTAAATATAAATGCTTCTTTCTTTTCCGTCCTTGATACCGGTAAAAATACAGCCGATGTTGGTTTTACCCACGGTGCGCGGACCAAGAGTGGAAGGATCCGGAAGAAGCTCTTTTAAAAACTGGATCGGTACGATCTGCTGTCCGTTGAAGGTAATCGGGTGGTCGAGAGAAGTCCTACATTTTCCAGACATTTCATATGGGTCAGATAGCTCTGGCCGAAGGTCATGAAAAAGCGGATTCTTTTTACGCCCGGGATGTTTTTGGCAAGAGCCTCAATTTCTTCATGGTGAAGAAGGTACATATCCTTCTCGCCTACCTCATCGAAGTTATATTCCCGTTTGATCGACATTGGCGGAATTTCCACCCAGTGGCCGTTTTCCCAGTAAGAACCGGGAGCGGATACCTCGCGGAGGTTGATTTCGGATTGAAGTTGGTTGCAAACGGATATCCATGATCGCCGCCGTTGCAGTCCAGAATATCAATCGTGTGAATTTCATCGAAATAGTGTTTCTGTGCATAGGCTGCAAAAACGCTGGTGACACCAGGGTCAAAGCCGGTTCCGAGAAGACCGGTGATGCCGGCTTCCTTGAAACGGTCCATATAGGCCCACTGCCAGGAGTAATCAAAGTAAGCAGAAAAGCCAAGCTCTTCGCATCTCTTTTCGTAGATCGCACGCCATGCCGGATCATCCGTATTTTCTGCTTCGTAGTTTGCAGTATCAATGTAAGGAACCTTACATGCAAGGCAGGCATCCATAATGGTAAGATCCTGATAAGGAAGTGCCAGGTTTAAGACGGCATCCGGCTGATACTGTTTGATTAAGGCGATTAATTCTTCTGTGCAGTCGGCATCCACCTTTGCTGTTGTGATAATGGTTTTGTGGTCGGAGCCAGCTTTTCTTTTAAAGCATCGCACTTGGAAAGTGTGCGGCTTGCAATCATAATTTCAGAAAATACTTCACTGTTCTGGCAGCATTTGTGAATGGCTACGGATGCAACACCGCCGCATCCGATGATCATAACTTTTGACATTGTTTGGTTCTCCTTTTTCAGAAAATGGTGTTGGGTTCATCTTTGGCTATAAGCACGAAAAAAAGACAGATGACGTGCATCATCTGTCTAAAAATCGAAATTTATACATGATCGTATTGTGCAAACTTCAGGGGATATGTAAAAATCCAGGCTTCCCCTGTTTTCCTATGCAGAAATATATAGTCACGTACTCTTATTGACCGTTTCATAAGATGATGTGCTCGTCGTAGAGCATCGATTGTAAAGTAATCAACTCATAAAATTTGCGCTTTTAACGCAATCAATAATGTGGCTCCTAACCACCTTCGGCAACTGCCCCTGCCTGTCCGTAGGTTTTTATCAGAGGCATATATTTTGCATAAGAACTGATTCGTTCGCTTGCAGTTCCAAATTATAAAGTGAAATGACATGGATGTCAAGAAAAATTTGTGAAACTATTCAGAGCCATGCGAAATGGAAGATTAAAAATTACAGGGTGATCCAGTAACGCTCCAGTGTTTTGTTTTCATCGGCACGATAAGCGGTGCCGTCGAACCGGCCGCCATTTTTCAGGATCGTTCTGCGGCTTCCCTCGTTGGTATCCAGGCAGCAGACCAGAATTTCGGAAAGGCCGAGGCTTTTGCAGTACGGCTGCACATTTTTCAGCATCCAGGAGGCATAGCCTTTTTTCTGCGTTCCGACGGACGGACGGAGAAGCCGATATGGCCGCCCAAGGTGCGCAGAAAATCGTTCAGGTAGTGGCGCACCTGAATCATGCCGACAAGGCGGTTGTCTGATTTGCGGATGCACAGAAACTGTGTTGCGAGAACCATGCCCTCCGGCAGAGTCTCTCTCTGGTATACCGCATGGTATCTTCAAGATACGCCTTCATATCATCAAACCGGCGAAGCGGTCCGCAGCCGTCCATGGAATCGCTGTTTTCCAGAAAATCGTTCCGGTAGGCGGCGAGTTCGGCGAAGTATTCCTCCGACGGTTCAACTAACATCAGTTCATCGTTCATCCTTAGCATTTCTCCGGTTCCGGATACTCGACACCGAAGGTCTCAACGGTAACGGTAGCCATTCTCTGCGGCTGCAGCGGTTTGTCGCTGTAGTCGGTGTTGACAGATGCGATTTTATCTACGACTTCCAGGCCTTCTGTTACTTTTCCGAATGCAGCGTATGCGCCGTCCAGATGCGGGGAAGTCTTATGCATGATGAAGAACTGGCTTCCTGCGCTGTCCGGGAACATGGTACGTGCCATGGAGAGAACGCCTGGGGTGTGTGCGAGGTTGTTCTCAAATCCGTTCTGGGGAGAACTCACCCTTGATGCAGTAATCCGGGCCGCCGGCGCCTGTGCCTGCAGGATCTCCGCCCTGGATCATGAATCCCGGGATGACGCGGTGGAAGATCAGGCCGTCATAGAAGCCTTTTTACCAGACTGATGAAGTTGTTTACGGTGTTCGGGGCGATTTCCGGGTAAAGCTCTGCTTTCATCACATCGCCGTTTTCCATAGTAATTGTGTAACGATTGGGTTAGACATCATTGTTTTCCTCCTGATTTTTTAAACGATTTTTGATAAGAAGTAAGCAGCCATTTTTCGAAGAAAAATGGGCGGATTACGAATGTTTTTGATGATTGCTGGAGTGCAAAGCACGTAGCAATCTGGTATCAAAGGGGTCAACCCCTTTTTCAGACACGCTCCAGGAATGTCTCATGGATCGCACGCATTGCCTGATCTGCGTATGCTTCGTCGATCAGGGCAGTGATGCGGATTTCTGAGGTGGTAATCATCTCGGTATTGATTCCTGCATTGGCGAGCGCGCCGAACATTTTGGCAGCCACGCCCGAATGGGAGCGGACACCGGCTCCGATGACGGAAATCTTTGCCACGTTCTCATCATAATCCAGCTTTTTGATGCCGAGCGAATCCTTATTGTCGTTCAGCACATCGATCGTGCGCAGCATATCCGGCTTTGCAACGGTAAAGGAAACGGACTTTGTGCCGTCCTTTCCGAGTGACTGGATCATGACATCGATGTTCAGATTGTTCCGATCCAGTAAATTTAAGAGGCGGAACGTACTCTCCGGATCGTTGCCGCCTGCAACACGGATTTTTGCCACATTTTGTCGGCAGCCACGCCGCTGATTAACATTTTTCCATTTTGGTTTTCTCCCTTACCATCGTTCCGGAATTCCGGTTCAGACTGGAGCAGACCAAGTTCCACACCGTATTTTTTGCGATTTCCACGCATCTGCTGTGAAGGACTTTTTGCGCCGAGCGAAGCCATCTCCAGCATTTCATCGTAAGTTACCTCTTCCATTTGCGCGCATTCGGTACAATCCGCGGATCTGCGGTGTAGACGCCGTCTACATCCGTGTAGATTTACAGACATCCGCGTGCAGCTCTGCAGCGAGGGCAACCGCAGTCGTATCGGAGCCGCCGCGTCCGAGCGTTGTGATATCATCGTATTTGTTGATCCCCTGAAGCCGGTGACAATGACAATTTTGTTGTCATCCAGCTCTTTACGGATGCGCTCGGTGTCGATCCGTTTGAAGCGCGCGTTCTGATAATCGGAGGTCGTGTGCATCGGTATCTGCCAGGCATTTAAAGAAACAGCACTGACGCCCATCTGAATCATGGTTATGGCCATCAGGGAAACGGAAACCTGTTCACCGGTGGCAAGAAGCATATCCATCTCGCGGCGGGACGGTTTTTCCGTAATCTGTTTTGCGGTTGCAATCAGTCCGTCCGTCGTTTTCCCATCGCGGAGAGAACGACAACGACCTGGCTTCCGGCCTGCTGTTTTTCGATGCAGCGCTGTGCTACATTGCGGATGTGCGCAAGATCTGCGACGGACTTCCGCCAAATTTCATTACAGTCAGCATAACAGTTTTGATCTCTTTCCTTTTTGATTTACGCGGACAAAAGCGCAGAGCGTGTTTTACCGCGTTTTCCGGGCCGAAAAACAGGAGTGGGACGTTTTGGGCCGCGAAACTCTGATACATAGTATAGCGAAAACAGATAGAAAAAGCAAGGAAAAGCACAAGGAAAAGCACAAGGAAAAGCGGTTTCGTTCTGCGGTTGTATTACCTTTTTGTTTGTGTTAAAATGATAGGCAGAAAAAGAGGAGAAGAAAGCATATGATCATAGAAACAAATTCTGCGTCGGAGACGCTTGCCCTTGGCGAAAAGCTGGGAAAAGCGGCGAAGCCTGGCCAGATTTATACATTAAACGGAGACCTTGGTGTTGGAAAAACCGTTCTGACGCAGGGCTTTGCAAAGGACTTGGCAGCACAGAGGCAGTCAACAGTCCCACATTTACCATTATTCAGGAATATACTGAAGGACGTCTGCCATTTTATCATTTCGATGTTTACCGGATCGGTGATATAGAAGAAATGGAAGAAATCGGATACGATGATTACTTTTTCGGTGAGGGTGTCTGCCTGATCGAATGGGCAGAACTGATTGAAGAGCTGATCCCGGAGGGTGCGATTTCGATTACGATAGAAAAAGACCTCGAAAAAGGGTTTGATTACCGGAAAATTACGGTGGAATAAAAGAAAAAATCCTGAATGTGGTGGAAAAACAAAAGGAAATCGTAAAGATTCCTGTTTCCGGCAGACTGCCAAAATGAGTTGCACAGGAAGGAAATATCGGAAAGGAAACAAAAAATTATGAAAATACTTGCACTGGACAGCTCCGGCCTGGTGGCTTCGGTGGCTGTTGTTGAAAATGACACACTGCTTGCGGAATACACCGTAAATTATAAAAAACACATTCCCAGACTCTGCTTCCGATGCTGGATGAAATCTCGAACATGACAGAGCTGGATCTTTCGACGATCGATGCGATTGCAGTTGCAGGAGGTCCGGGGCTCGTTTTACCGGTCTTCGCATCGGTTCTGCAACAGCCAAGGGACTTGGTCTGGCACTTGAAAAACCACTGATTTCCATTCCAACGACGGCGGCAATCGCGTACAATATCTGGGATACTAACAAATTTGTCTGCCCGATCATGGATGCGAGAAGAAACCAGGTCTATACCGGAGTTTACTGCTACACGGATCATCGTCTCGATACGGTCTGGGAACAGGATACGATGAGCATTGAGGCACTGGCGGAGGGCCTGAACTGCCTCGACCACGAAGTGATTTTCTCGGGGACGGCGTTGCGGTTTACCAGGAAAAATTGCAGGAGCTTCTTACGATTCCGTTTTCGTTTGCACCGGCGCACGTGAACCGCCAGAGAGCGGCCACAGTCGCAGCACTGGCTGAGGTTTATTATAAAGAAGGAAAGATTCAGACGGCCGAGGAGCATGAGCCGGAATACCTGAGAAAATCGCAGGCGGAGCGGGAAAGAGCCGAACGGGAATCTGTGAAGCATGCCGATGTGCTGAAAAAACAGAAAACGGAGAGAAGAGCGAATGATCACAATCCGGGAAATGCAGATCGATGATCTGGAGCAGGTGATGCCGATTGAGGAGGCCAACTTTTTCGATTCCGTGGACAGAGACGGATTTTTTACATTTCTGATCCGTGACGACGCACTGTTTCTTGTAGCAGAGGAGGACGGTGAAATTTTAGGATATCTCGGAATCCTGATTTCCTTTGATGAAAGTGAGATCACAAATGTCTGCGTGGCAGAAAAGGCGAGACGGCGCGGCATCGGACGTGCGCTGATGGAGGAACTGTTCCATCGGATGCAGGAGAGAAAGGTGCGCGTCATTCATCTGGATGTGCGCATCGGCAATACGCCGGCACGGAATCTGTACGAGAGCCTCGGCTTTGTACAGGACGGCATGCGGAAGGGTACTACGATCTCCCCAAGGAGGATGCGGTGCTGATGAGCCGGACGGATGAATCGGTTCCGAAGAGGTAGAGAGAAATTGTTATTGTATACGCATTTAACGCACAGGACTTTCCTTTCATTCCCAGTAGGAATGGCGGGAAAGATGTGTTACAATCGACAGGACACAGGAGAATCTGATTTCTGTTTTGTGTCAGGAACGAAGAAAGAAACGTTTTTTGATACACGGGAGGAAGAAAAATGCGGAAATACAACAAAAACACAAAAATGAGCTGGAAGCGGCGGTGTGTAACTGCTGCGGAAAAAAGCATGAAAATACAGAATGGAATGCTGCTGGAGGGGATCTGCTCGGTCGACACGACGTGGGGGTACTTTTCCGGGAAGGACCTGGAAAAGCATGAGTTTGATCTGTGCGAGGAGTGTTACGATCGGATTACGGCATCGTTTGCGGTTCCGCCGAAGATTTCGGAGGATATGGAAGGTTAGAACGTGCCTGAAAAGGCTTAGTCGTTTCGACTCGTTTTCGGCAGAAAGGGGAAATAGCTAATGAGGAGAGAATTTACGATTCAGTCGAAGGTGGATGGGCTGGTTCTTGACGGACTTGTAGTGGAGCCGGAGGAGGGCGTACAGCGGACGGCACTTCTGCAGCTCAGCCATGGAATGAGCGAATACAAGGAGCGGTATCTGCCGTTTATGGAGTTTATGGCGGAACACGGTGTGTGTGTGTGATTCATGATCACCGCGGGCACGGAAAGAGTGTGAAGTCGGAGCAGGATCTCGGATTTATGTACGGCGCAGGCGGCGCAGGGCTTGTGGAGGATCTGTTTCAGGTTACGGTATGGGCAAAAAAAAAGAGTACCCGGATCTGCCGTTTATTCTGATGGGACACAGTATGGGATCCCTGGTTGTGCGCACGTATGCGAAGGAACATGATAGGGAGCTGGATGCGTTGATTGTGTGCGGTTCACCGAGCAAAATTATCTGCGGCCGCTGGGTGCGGCTGTAGGACACGCAAGCGGCGGTGCTCGGGGACGAGCATCGGAGCAATCTTCTGGAGGCAATGTCGTTTGGTTCGTTTGCATCGCGCTTTGCAGACGAGAAGAGCCGATTTGCCTGGTGCTGTTCGGACCCGGAGGTGGTGCGGGGAGTATGAAAACCCACTCTGTGGCTTTACGTTTTCGGATGATGCTTTTTTGCGCTGAATGACCTGCTGAAGGAGACGTAATGGATTCCATGGATGGCATTGCACAAACCGGAAGCTGCCGGTGCTGTTTTTTGTCCGGCGGGGATGATCCGTGTTATGTGAATGTGCGGCGCTTTAAAAAACCATTGACCATATGCGGCTGATCGGGTACCGCAATGTCAGAGGAAAGCTGTATCCGGGAATGCGGCATGAAATACTGAATGAAAGAGAAGTACCGCGTGTATGGCGATGTCTGGAAGTGGTTGAAGAGAGAAAGTGGTGGAGAATGTGGGGGAAGCACACCCCCGCAGACCCCGGACGGCGCTCTGGCAGGAGCGGCGGTGTTTGATCATTTTGAAAAAACGCTCATCAGCAAAAACTGATGAGCGTTTTTTTCAATGGGTAAATTTTGACGATCACATGATCCATCCAAATACGGTGGAAAGGACGATCATAATCATAGAAAAAGACAAACGAGTTCACCGACATCAGCGTCGCCCGCTGCCTGGACGGGATCATGTCATTGAGCAGAATATCGGTCCGGACTTCAAGAAAATCATCGGAAAAGGATCCGATAAATCCGCCGAAGACCATAGGGCCGGCAGTCCGGTAAAGCTCATAAGAAGGCGAAAAGTACACCGATCGTGCCAAACAGCAGAATCGCGCGGTAGCGGTATTTGTGAAAGTATGCCGTCATCCGCGATCCCAGTGCCGCGCCGAGTCCCATCACGAAGAGGGCAGGTCCAGGCAGCGGGCTGTTCATGCCGGTGAGTGGCAGCTTCGCCTGTAAAAAGAAGAGACCCAGCGTAGAAACGGCACCGATGAGTGCGTTCACCAGCATAATATTTCTTGCTTTTTTCTCACGGACAAGAAACTGCCAGCTTTCCTGCACAACCGAAACGATTTCCTGTCCAACAGGATAATGAACTGGTGTTGCGTCCGTTTTTACTTCCGCAAAGGCGGAATGAAATGCCAAGCGCAATCAGCCCGAAGAAGAGATCAATCGCATACGCGCGCCGGTATCCCAGCCACAGGGCAAGGCCTGCGCAGAGCGTTGCGGTGGAATTGGTGATACGGTACAGCATCATTTCAGTAGAAGAAAACGGGCATAAAATCCTTCGTCCCCGTTCTGCTTCAGACTGTCATACGCAAGTGCCTCCCGTGTGCCGGATGCAAGGTTATAGCTGAGCGCACTGCATCCAAGCGCAAGCGCCGTTGTAGCAAAGCCGGTGGAAAAAATCATCAGCGTACTGGAAATCAGGGAGGTCATCTGGCTTGCAATCAGCGTTTTCCGTCGCCCGAAAACATCGGCGACAACGCCGGAGGGGAGTTCAAAGCAGAGGCTCACGATATGGAAAATACTTTCGAGCATCCCGATCTGCAGCAGCGAAAATCCACGGAGTGCGAGCAGTGCAACCCACGAAGCCGCCGCAATCTGAAAATAGCCGACCGTGGTCATAAGATATAAAGTTCGTATTTGTTTTCTGGTATTTTTTCTCAGACATAAAAAAATCTCCTTGTCAAAATATAGTAAAATTCTGATGGGGAGATACGTGCATTTTCTGTGTGATTTTAAGAATACAAGATGTGAAGTTTACTTAAAAAGAGCGCACTATCCCCATAAACAGCTGAAACATCGCCATTTGTGAGGTGAAGAAACTGGTTTTTCCAGATCATAGTGCTACTCCTTTTGTAATCATAATTTTTACCAGAATACCGGAAACGGAAAAAGTCAAAGAAAAATTTTGACAAAAATAAAAAAAACTATTGACTTTCAAGTATACTTTAATGCTACAATTTTTTTCAACAATACTGAGGAAACGAAGGTTTTCTGCGGAAAAGAAAGGGATATTTTAACATGAGTGTAGATGTAACAAAAATGCCGAAATTAGATTTGGCATGATGCGCCTTCCGGAGAAGGACGGAGAACTGGATTTGGAGCAGATCTGTAAATGGTCGATGCGTACCTTGCATCCGGAATGAACTATTTTGACACCGCCTATATGTACTGCGGCGGAAAATCGGAGAGCATCGTGAAAAAGCGCTGGTAGAGCGTCATCCGAGAGAAAGCTTTACTCTGACAACCAAACTTCCGCAGTGGATGATGGACGAGGGCATCGAAGGCCGTGACCGCATTTTCAACGATCAGCTCGCGCGCACCGGAGCAGGCTACTTTGATTATTACCTGCTGCACAGTGTCGAGGACGGCGCAAACTATGACGGCTATGTGAAATACGACTGTTTTAACTGGGCCAAGAAGAAAAAAAAGAAGAGGGACTGATCAAACACTTTGGTTTCTCCTTCCACGGAACGCCGGAGCTGCTTGACAAGATTCTCTCCGAGCATCCGGAGGTTGAAATTGTCCAGATCCAGATGAACTATGCTGACTGGGACAATCCGCTGATCCAGTCCGGACGTCTGTATGAGGTGCTTCGGAAATACGATATGCCGTTCCTTGTTATGGAGCCGGTAAAGGGCGGTTCCCTTGCATCAGCAGGCAAAGAGATTGAAGCAGAGATGAAACGTGTTCATCCGGATGCATCGATTGCGTCCTGGGCACTCCGCTTTGCGGCTTCCTCCCGGGTGTTGCAACCGTGCTCTCCGGTATGTCAAACGAGGAACAGATGGAGGATAATATCAAAACCTTCCGAAATTTTGTACCGTTAAACGAGGAAGAAAAGCAGTGATCGCCAAAGCACAGGAAGCGCTGAAAAAGAGTCCGGCGGTTCCATGTACCGCCTGTCGTTACTGCGACGGATGTCCGATGGAATCGCGATTCCGGATGTGTTCAAGGCATTGAATACCATCCGCCTGTATGGAGAAGAAGACCGCGCGAAAAATTATTATAAAAAGCTGCTGGAAACATCGGGAAAAGCAGAAGACTGCGTGCAGTGCGGTCAGTGTGAGAGTGTATGCCCGCAGCATCTGCCGATCATTGACCTGTTAAAAGAAGCGTCCGAAAAGCTTGACGTGCCGGTGACGGAATAAGAGGATTGCGAATATCCGCTTTTTGCATATGCTTTTAGAAAAAAGGCTCCCCGGAATACTCTGAAAGAGTATTCCGGGGAGCCTTTTTCTATGGGAAATCTTGTTGGAATTTCCTGCGGAGAAAAAAGATCCTTTGGGCAGATCGCACTGCGCGGAAAAATGTGCCACTTGCGGTGAGAGATGTGACGGAGCGGTTTACGACCGGAAAATGGAATGTAAAAAAGGAAAAACTCATGTTTTACATAAAACTTAACATCTCTGAGATTTTGCATTTTACACGCCGTTGTTATGATGAAACCTGTAAAAACGAAATGTAAAAAACGTCGGGATTGCGATTTTACAAAATAGAAATCACAAAATCCTGTGTGAAAAGAGGAGAAAGAATATTATGAAGAGAAAAAGTAATTGCAATCACCTTAACCGCAATGATGGCTGCAGGAATGCTTGCAGGATGTGGAAGCAGCGATAGCAGCAGTTCTTCCACAGCAGACACTATAAAAGAGGCTTCTGCAACAGAGGCAGATGGCAGCACAGACGGTGACAGCACCGCGGCAGGCGGAGATTTTTCCGGACAGATCAGCGTGATCTCCCGTGAGGATGGTTCCGGT
>VOFG01004270.1_pt1 | contig 49650 bp, 70 predicted proteins | sample 5384171 | NCBI WGS metagenome assembly VOFG01 (sample SAMN12384726, study PRJNA508395) | human gut metagenome | isolation source: healthy gut F | host: Homo sapiens
GGTTTTTCTATTCCCAACATAAAAATCCCCCGATGGCGCATACTACGCCAAAGGGGGAGTTTTCATGCATATGACGGACAAGGAATATAACCGGTATGTGGCGGGGCTTGCGAAAAGTCGCCGCTCTGGAAGGATTTGCTGAACAGCTTCTGGATCGGAGGGCTCATCTGCGCGCTCGGGCAGCTGATCGGGAACGGCTGGAAGATGGCAGGGCTCGACAAGGACGCGGCAGCCACGGCGACGGCAATTTCTCTGGTATTTTTAAGCGCACTGTTTACGGGGCTGAGCTGGTATGACGACATTGCAAAGCTCGCCGGTGCAGGCACGATCGTACCGATTACGGGTTTTGCCAACGCGGTCGTCTCACCGGCAATTGAGTTTAAGGCAGAGGGCTTCGTCACAGGGATGGCAGCAAAGATGTTCACGATTGCAGGACCTGTTATCGTCTACGGCACGACCGCAAGCGTTATTTACGGCGTGATTTACTGGCTGTACCAGGTAAAAACGAATCGCGCGCGGCATGAGGTTGCGGTATCCGGCGCTTTGTGATAAAATAGACAAAACACAAAGCGGGAGGCAAGCATGGCAGACAAAAAGCGATTGCAGGGCATTGCACTGATTCTGTTTGGAATTCTTCTGTGCCTCGCAGAGGAAGAAATCAATCGGGGAGCTGTTTCACAGCATCGGCTATTTTCCGTTTGCACTGATTGGCGCGATTACCGGAATCGCCGGGCTTGTGATGGTGCTCTATGAAAAGAAGGACGATGCCGGAAAGTAGGCAGAACTCGCAAAAGAAATGGCAGACGTTTTACGTCTGCCATTTTTTAGTCGTCCATCGTGGGAATGGAGATATTGTCGGTGCCGTGGGCTTCGAACTCGGCGATATAATCGTCCATCCGGGAGACCAGCGCATCATAGTTTTCGTTGGAAACCGGCTGATAGTCCATATCGCGTCGCGCCAGCTCCTCGGCAAGAATTTCATAGAAGACCGTGTCTTCGTAATCTGCAATCGCCTTCGTGGATGCCGCCGTCGGAAAATGCGCGCGACGGAACATCCTCTCCGTTCCACCGTTCGACGAGCGACGCCATGCCGTTTTCCCGGCAGAGGGCGAAAAGCTTGGATTCCACCTGATCGTAGTCGGCGATCCGGTCGTCGCCGCGCGTTGAGTTGAGGATCCAGTTTCCGATGTAGACCAGATCCAGAAGCCGGCGAAACTCCTTCTTCGACAATTCAAGCTGCATAAACCCGCCTCCTAACTGTAGCGTTACTACTCTCATTATATACACATTGCACGGGAATTTCCACTGTTAAAATCACGGTTATGTGTAAAAAAGTCCTTGTGTTCTTGATGCTTTTGGCATATGATAGGGAAAAATCAGGCGGGCTAGCCGCCGGAAATGAGGATTGATCTTGAAAAAACTTAGCGTATGCGTCCTGTTTGGCGGCGTTTCGCCGGAGCATGAGGTTTCTCTGCGGTCGGCGGAATCAGTGCTGAACAACCTGAACCCTGAGAAATACAACATCTTTCCCGTCGGGATCACAAGAAGCGGGGAGTGGATTTTATTTGGCGGCAGGGACCATTCGATGCTCCCGAACGGAACGTGGGAAAGCTGTCCGCGCAACCGCAGGGCAGCGCTCTCGCCCGTGCGCGGTCAGGGGCTGCTCAGCTTTGAGGGCGACTGCGTGGTGCGCGAGCACATCGACGTCGTGTTCCCCGTGCTGCACGGCGAGCACGGCGAAGACGGCTCCTTGCAGGGGCTCTTGCAGATTGCAGGAATTGCGTATGTCGGTTCCGGCGTCGGCGCGTCGAGTGCGTGCATGGATAAATCGATGACAAAGCTGATTGCGGCAAACGCAGGGATCTTGCAGGCGCGCTGGCAGGTAATTCGCGCGCACGAATGGGCGCGCGATCAGAACGGCTGCATGGACGCGGCAGAGCGTGCGTTTTCCTATCCGGTTTTCGTCAAGCCTGCCGGGACCGGCTCGTCGGTCGGCATTTCCAAAGCGAAAAGCCGGGAGGAGCTGGAGCTTTCCGTGGCAGACGCGCTACGCTACGGCAAGAAGGTGCTGGTCGAAGAATTCATCGACGGGCAGGAGATTGAGGTTGCCGTTCTCGGAAACGAAAATCCCTGCGCGTCCGTCTGCGGCGAGATTGAAGCGGGCGCAGAGTTTTACGACTATGAGGCAAAATACCTCTCCGACAGCGCCAGGTTTTATGTGCCTGCGCGAATTTCGGAAGAGCTGTCCGAGCAGGTGCGCGAGACGGCAGTGAAGGTTTACACGGCGATGGAATGCCGCGGGCTTGCGCGGGTGGACTTTTTCGTCCGGCGCGCGGACAGCGCGGTGGTCTTCAACGAGATCAACACGATACCGGGCTTTACCTCAATCTCGATGTATCCGAAGCTATTTGCGGCAAGCGGCATTGCGTATCCGGCGCTGCTTGACAATCTCATTTCGCTTGCGATGGAGGACGAACCATGGTACAGGCAGCAATGATTTCCATTACCGGCACGCAGCAGCTCGAGGGCGAGGAGTCTGAGAGCATCCAGCTGGTGACCGAGGGCTCGTACTGCTATGAGCCGGGCTATATCCGCTTTTCCTACGTGGAAACGCAGATGACCGGGCTGGAGGGCGTTGTGACGACGTTCACGATCGAAGACGAGAAAACCGTCACGCTTCGCAGAACTGGCAAGGTCAACTCCATGATGGTCTTTGAACTGGGAAGAATCGACGATTCTCTTTACGAGGCAGGACCGGGCGCTTTGATGCTGCGCGTGCAGACCAAAAGCCTCGGCGTTCTCATGAACGAGCACGGCGGCATTTTTGACCTGTCGTATTCCATCGAGGTAGAGTACGCGACGTGCGGGCTCAACAGCTATCACATTGAAATTCGCGTGACCTGAAACGCAAATGCGCCCGCCGGAAGGCGGGCGCACTTTGTATCTGTCTTTACGAAAGCTTTGTCGTTTCGCGCAGCAGCTCGATGTTCGCGCCCGCGGCGGCGAGCGTGGAGAGCGTCTGCGCGGCGTCCTGCGAGACAATCAAAAGCTGCGGCGCATTCGTCTGCTGAACGGCAAACTCGGCGGAAACCGGCTCCTGCGGGCGCGTGAGGACAGAAAAATCGGTGATGCCATCCTGCTGACACGCCGGGAGCAGGGCAAAGAGCGTTTTCGTGTTCAAAGCGCGGCAGAGCGCGTCGTTCGCCTCGAGAAGAGAAGCCGAGACATTCTCGCAGTCTTCTGTAACCGTCACACCGAGAATGTGCCCCGCGGCATAGAGTCTTCGCGCAAGCGCCGGGTCTGCCGTCAGCTCGGCGGCAGTCAGGAAAAACGTGCCGCGAAGATTGGACTTTTCAGAAGCGCGGCGTTATCTGCCATCGTTTCCGCATTCGTGAAGGCGAGGTAGACCGTGGCAGGCGTCTGTTCGGGCTCGGGCTGCTCGGGCTTATCCGGCTCTTGCTGCGCGGGCGTCTGCGGCTGGGAGGGCTCGGGGGTATTCATCTGGTCGATGCGGTACTGAATCAGGCTCTCCGCCTTTTCCACGAACAGGCTGTCGTCATAGACCTCACTGCCGGTTGTAAAGCGGAGGATGGGGTAGCCGGACGTACTTTGCAGCAAGCTTACCTTGAGCGAGAAGAACGATGCGCAGTAGACCAGGGGCACGTACAACATGCCGCCGCGGAACGTCGTCGAGACGGTTTTAACGTTGCCGTCCTGATCGGTGACGGTGCCTTCAGCAAGATCGAAGACGAGACGGCGCTGGCGCGTGAACAGAACGAACGTCTGCGCCTGCGCGTTGTAGGCCGGAATCACCCGCCGGGTGACGCGTCAAAGGCCGTATACGGCACGTAAATGCCGGACGAGGACTCATAGGGAAGGGCGGAGAGCGTCAGAGGAATCGAGTCGTTGACGGCGACAAAAGAAGATCGCCCTCCGCCAGCGCGGGCGTGCAGAGCGTGAGGCAGAGAATCAGAGAAAGAACGATGCAGAAAAAGCCGCTTTGCGCGCATGTGCCCACCTCCCGGAAAATCTCTGGTTATTATACCACAAAGCTTCCGCCGCGGCAAGGGAAAAACGCTTGCAGGGGAGCTGTGCGTTGTGATATACTACTCGAAAAGGAGGCGGAACGTATGCAGCGAATTGAAAAAAGAGAACTACTATCTGGACATCGCCGAGACGGTGCTGGAGCGCTCGACGTGTCTGCGGCGGCAGTATGGCGCGATCATTGTCCGCAACGACGAGATCGTTGCCACCGGCTACAACGGCGCGCCCAGAGGCAGAAAAAACTGCTCCGACCTCGGCAGGTGCGTGCGCGTGCAGCTGCAGGTGCCGCGCGGCGAGCGCTATGAGCTGTGCCGCAGCGTCCACGCCGAGGCGAACGCGATCATCTCCGCCTCCCGCAACGAGTGCATCGGCGCAGACCTGTATCTGGTGGGGCACGATGCGCGGACCGGGGAAATTCTGCAGGACGCCACGTCGTGTTCGATGTGCCGCCGCATGATCATCAACGCCGGCATCAAGCGCGTCGTTGTCGAAATAGCCGCCAGGAAATTTACGGTTGTTCCCGTGCAGGACTGGATTGATCAGGACGACACGCTGGAAACGCCGGTATAACAAAGCGGTTCGATGCTCCGGACACTTGCCGGAGGAATAATTTTCTGAAAACGGGAAAAGCTTTCTTTGCAAGGTTTACAGGCAAAGGAGGCAAACGCCATGGTAAAAGGCATCAACCGGCAGGTCATTGTGGTGCGCTCGCCGGACCCGTCGCTGTTTGAACAGGCAATCTTTCTGCTGCGCCCGGACGCGCCGGAAAGCTGCAACGTCACGCAGGACGAGCTTCTGCGCCAGGCACAGGCGGCGGCAAAGGGCTACAGCACGGCGCACATCCCCGGGGCAAGACTTCGGAGCAGGCTGCTCGGGCGGCTTTTCTGGGCGCTTGCAGGCGGCGGCGCGGTCGGGCTTGTGTGGCTTGCAACGAGCTTTTTAAAAGACGCGGACAGGATATTTCCTGTCCGCGTTTTTCTGTCAAAGAGACTCAGGGGCGCTCGTATTTGTCCATATCGTACGAGCGGAGGATGGTTGCGCGAATCCACTGCTCAAAGGGTCTTGCGTTGCGGTACTCGTGGTCGTTGGTCGCCTCGAGAACCTCGAAGTAATACCAGCTGCCCGGGTCGTTGTCGGTATAGCGCACGGCGCCCTTGCAGACATAGCCCTTCGAAACGCCTCTGCCGAGCATGCGGTTGATGATCGTCATTGCCTCGGCTCTGGTGATGGGCTGGTCGGGGCGGAAGGTGCCGTCCTCATAGCCCTGTACCCAGCCGTTTGAGGCGCAGATGGCAATCGATCTTGCCGCCCAGTGACCGTTATCTACATCGGTGTAGGAGGCAAAGCCGGTCGTCTTGGTGGCAAAGCGCGCGGCAAGGCAGACAAACTCCGCTCTTGTGATGGGCTTGTTCGCGCCGAAGGTTCCGTCTGCGTAGCCCTGAATGTAGCCGCCGGCAGCCATGGAGGAGGCAGCCTTGTTGTACCACATGGAGCTGTCTACGTCGCGGAAGCTGTTTTCGCTCGTGAAAATCTCGTCGCGGCGCGCGCTGGTAAGCAGGCGGTAGAAGATGGTCGTGACCTCTGCGCGTGTGATCGTCCCGTTGGGGCGAACCGTGCCGTCGGGTAACCGTAGACGTAGGCGATGTGGTCGTCCGTGCCAAGTCCGGCAACCGTCAGAAGCCCAGTCATACCGGCGATGATTTCTTCCCCTTCCAGCTTCCACTGCGCGGTAAACGTCATGGCATGTTCAACTGTTACAGCGTCACCGGCATTGTAGGTTGTATCACCGTCACTCCAACCGGCAAAGACGTATCCATCCTTGCTCGGCGCCGCTTTCAGGGCGATTGGAGTGCCTTCAGCGACAATTTCTTCTTCGTACTCTTCGTTTTCAGCAGGTTCGCCTTCGTTCAGGTCATAAGATACAAGATAGCCGTTTTCTTCTTTATTTTCATTGTAACCACAGTATTTGCAAGTCCGGGAGACTTCTCTTCTATAACAGTCTTTCTCCGCAATCCACTCCCATTCTGTTGGCTTTATCTAAAAGCATTGTCCTTGTAGCCTTCGGTGTACTGGTTCAGCTTGCCGGGGCTTTGCCATTGACGTAGGAACCGGTTTTAAAATTCTGCGCATGCTCGCCTACACGCGCACCGTTTTCCCAAACCGGCTCTCCTTCAATGAAAACATCAAGTCTGCCGCTATTATGTGCTTTGTTTTCCACCAAAGCCAAACAGACGGGAGCAAGGTAATTTTGTCCGGGGAAATGCCGGAAACCTTATTCTCTCCGGAGATGTAGATGTTGTGCTTGTAGTTCCCCATATTGCTGTCATTGATATTCAGCACTGGCTTTGTCTTAGAATAGCGGGGTCGGACGTATTCTTGACAGTGCAATTTTCAAAGTTGACAGTAATATCCTGCTTGCCCGCACCGTAATCTGTGTAGACGTTGATGACCTTGCCGGAAGAATTGAAGGTGCAATTCTCAAAGGTCATTGTGGGGAGAGCTGTACGTCCAGAGTGCATAATCACCGGACGGACAGTTAAACGTCGTGTTTGTAAAGGTAGCGGATGTGTAGCCCCAGTAGAAGGTCTTACCGTTGATCGTGCAGTTTTCGACAACAGTATTATCTGGACGGATAAAGCCGAGATAATCTTTCGTTCCGAGCGGAGGGTCATATTTTGGAACGTGACCGTTCCTGCGCCATCGAAACTGTAGTCGCCGTTATACTCTGTGCCATAATTTGCAGGGTCAGGAACAAGCGCACCGATGTTCCAAGCGGTTTTGTCAGCGCCCAGACCGACAAAGGTCAGATCTTTCCCCTTGGTGTGTCCGGTGCTGGGAACTTTGTAAAGTGTGTAGTTGCCCTTGCCGAGCTCGATGGTGTCTCCACTTTCGGCTTCTGTCACAGCCTTTACAAACTGTCGCATAAGGGAAGTCTTTGGAACCTATTTTTGTCATTGCCGTCTGTCGCATCGACAGATTGTCTTTGGCTCTGCTGCCAACGCCGTGATAGGAAGCATACCAAACAGCATGATCACACACAGCAAGGCGGCAAAAATCCGTTTCTTCATTTCGTTCTCCTCCTAATTTTGTTGCCGCAGCGCCCTGGGGAGGGGATTTGCGGCAGTTCGGTGGGCAGGAGAACCTCGTCCTGTCCATCTTCAATTTCCTATTATAACACAAAACTTCCAAAATGCAACAGTTTGTGAACAAGACAAAGATAAAAAATGAGGGCTTCGTTTGTACACTTTTTCAGAAAAACGTCCCCGCGCGGTTGCGTCCGCGCGGGAAATTTCGTATGATAGGGGCAAGGGAGGCGATGGCGTGATTGAGATTTTAGAGCAGACGCCGGGGCTGGTTGTCTGCATCAAGCCCGTCGGCGTGCACGCGCAGGGAGAAGAGCCCGATGCGCTGCCGGCGCTTCTGGCAAGCAGCAGCTCGGCGCTTGTCTACCCGGTCCACCGGCTCGATCAGGCGGTGGGCGGTGTGATGGTGTTTGCAAAGACTGCGCCTGCAGCAGCAAAGCTTTCGCAGGCGATTGCCGGGGGAACGCTGCAAAAGGAGTATCTGGCGGTGCTCGGCGCGCGCCCCAAGGACGATTCCGGGGAGCTTTTTGACCTTCTGTTCCACGACCGTTTCAAAAACAAGACCTACGTTGTCTCAAAAGAGCGAAAGGGCGTCAAAAAAGCCTTGCTTTCTTACCGCGTTGTGGCAGAGGCGGACGGGCTGTGCCTGGTCCATGTCCGGCTGCATACCGGAAGGACGCACCAGATTCGTGTCCAGTTCGCCTCGCGCGGCATGCCGCTTGTGGGAGACGGAAAATACGGAAGCCGGAAAAATGCAGCTTCGCCCGCTCTGTGGTCCTACGCGCTGACGGTTCCGATGGACGGCGCGATTGCACGCATCCGCGCGCTGCCGGAAGCAGCCGGTGTCTGGGCGCCGTTTGAGCAGGCGCTGCGCATGCTTACTTGAATAGAATCAGCGAGAACCAGACGACGATATTGCCGTTCATAAAATCCAGCCCGTGCTTTTCGGCAAGGTCTGTGACCAGAATGCCCTGAGATTCCACGCAGGGGAACATCCGGTCCGGATGGCGGCAGGGGGCGTCCGGATAGGCGCACTTCTGACAGATGGCGCACGCCTCGGTCGAAAGCGCCATCACGTCCGACGATTGCTCGGCAATCATGTCGCGCACCTGGCGCGTCAGCGCCTCGTGCGGCGCGCGCGTGGCAAGCGTTTCCTCGAGATTTGCAATGTCCGAGACCTCGGTGATGGAGGTCATCATCAGCGCCTCCGGATAAGAAAGGCAGCGTGCCTTGCATTCCTCGACCGTGCCGACTGCCGGGGGACAGGCCCACGTCGTATTGTACATCGGGCACTGCGTCTGGCAGATCCAGCGCACGCGCTCGGAGAAGACAAGCTCGGAGGTTTCCATCCAGTCGTACTGGAAAAGCGGCAGCTCGAGCAGCTGCTGTTCGATGCGGGCTTTGTCCATGGAGCAAGCCTCTCAATTTCTTTTCATTTCTCTATTCTACACAATCCGAGCGCCTGCCGTCAAGCGCCGGGATACTGGAAAGAGCGCGCAAAAATGCGCCCGGCACGGTGTGTGGATGCCAGGCGCATGATTGCGTGCTATTGCACGGCGATTAAAAATGTGGTATACTAAGAAATACCGTGTCGGATGAACAGGTGACACTGTATTTCCCTCTTCCCGGGAGTTACTTTAGCAGATTGCTGCGCTTTTGTCACCCTCCCGGCACGTCTGTGGACTATCGCGGCGCGATAGAGCCACTCTACTCACAGTAGAATCCTCTTGAAAATCAAGGGATTTTTATGATAATTACCAGGAGGTGCCAAATTGCAGACCGACGAAGCCACTCTGCGCAAAACCGTCGCAAAAAACATTGCGGCCTATCGCAAGGCGCACCATGACACCCAGCTCGATCTTGCGACAAAGCTCAATTATTCCGACAAATCCGTCTCCAAGTGGGAGCGGGGCGAGAGCCTGCCGGACGTGTATATCCTCAGCCAGATCGCCGACCTTTACGGCGTGAGCGTCAGCGCGCTCATCGGAGAAATCCAGCCGCCGAAGGAGTCGAAGCCGCACTATCATATGTTCATTCTGCTGCTGTCGCTGGCGCTGACGATGGCGGTCGCGACGCTCCTTTTCAGCATGTTTATGATCTGCAAGGTTCCGTATCCGGCGTGGATGTTCTTTGTCTACGCGCTGCCGGTCTGCTCGATCATCTGTATCGTCTTTACGAGCCTCTGGTGGGGCATTTTGTGGCAGGGCGTGTCCGTGTCGGCGCTTATCTGGACCTTAGGCCTCAGCCTGTATCTTTCCTTTGCACTCGAAAACGTGTCGCTCATCTTCCTTGTCTGCGCGGCTTTGCAGGTGCTGACGGTTCTCTGGGAAGGCTTCCGCAAATTTCTGCAGCGCAGCCGGGATTCCGGACGGGGGAGACGAAGCCGGTCAGCCGAAGCGAATGACCTGTTCGCCGGCATCGACCCGCGCGCGAACGCCGAAGGGCAGGATGCAGCGCGGCAGCGCGTGACCGATATTGAGATTGCACACAATCGGAAGCTCTTTGTTGGCAATGATGCCGGCAAGGAGCTTTTTGTATTCCGCAGCATACACCTCGTCCATCGGCTTTCCGACGAGAACGCCGGAAACCACGTCAAATACGCCGGTATCTTTGAGCGTTTCGAGCGCCTTTTGGTAAGTTTCAGGCGGCATATACTCCTCGCAGGATTCCAGCAGCAGGATTTTGCCGCGCCAGTCGTCGAGGTCCGGGAACAGACCGTACCGTTTGCAGACCTCCGGCATATCCGCGTACCGCCAGCCGGAGAACATCTCATACATTGAGTCGATGCAGCCGCCTAAGATTTCGCCTTCGAACTGTGCAGGTCCCTGCAAAAGCGCAAAGCCCGTGTTTTTGTGCACCGGAAGCTCCGTTCCCACCTGATCGGGACCGAATTCCTTGCGGCTTTCATACCAGACGCTGCTCGGGCGGACCTCGCGGATGGTTCCGGTTTTCAGGAATTCCTCCCAATACTGCCTCGTATAGGGCAGCATTTCCGGCGCAAGCTCGCACACATCGGGCAAAAACGCCTGCCCATAAAACGTGGGGAGGCCGACCTTGTGGAGCATGAAATGGTTGAGCGTCGTGTCGGAAAAGCCGAGGAACGGCTTTTTTGTCACGGCGCGTTGAAGTTCATGATCGGAAAACAGGTATGGGGCGAGCCGGTAGGTATCGTCTCCGCCGATGGCGCAGAGAATGGCGTCGATCTCCGGGTCGCGGAACGCGTCCAGCAAGTCTTGCGCGCGGTGCTCGGGGTGCGCAGCAAGCGATTCCAGCCCGTCCAGCGCGTGGGGCAGAAACTTCACGCGAACGCCGTAGTCCTGCAAACGCTTTACGCCGATGTCCAGCTCGTGGTGCATGAAGCCCTCGCCGAGAATGCCGCGAGACAGACTGACGATACCGATGGTTCGTATCATAAAAACGCCTCCTTTTTGTTTTCAGTCTTTGAGAGAAAGGGAAATTTCGCGGACCAGCTGCTTCGGGAGCTTGACCACTTTGCGGTCGTAGGTGACAAAGCCGTTGCACTCGTCCTCCACATCGCTCAGCTGCGTGTAGACGCTGGCAGCGAGACCTTTTTCCTTCGCGGGAATGATCTGCTGCTCGTAGAGCCTGCGGAAGGCGTCGGCAAGGGATGCTTATCCCGCAGCGGCTTATAGCCGAAGCGTTTCTCGCCCCACGTGTGGCCGGGGACGGCAAGGGTGTAGCCGCCGAACTCCGTCAGCGCGACGGCGCGCCTGAGCCTGTCCTTCTTAAAATGATAGGGGCGGAAGTAGACGTGCAGGCTCTGCAGCTTCCCGACCTTCTGATCGTGCCAGCCGCTGGCGTGGTCGATGATGCGCGAGGGGTCGAGCCTGTGAGCATATTCTGCTGCCGCAGCCGCGTCAAACTGCCCCCAGCCTTCGTTGAACAGCACCCAGGTGCAGATACACGGGCAGCTGTAGAGCTGCGCGATCAGTTCGGTCAGCTCGGTATAGTAGCTCGCCCGGGCGATGGCGTCGGTGCGGGCAAATTTTTTGTAGTCGTGGTCCTTGTGATGGATGCCGGTAATAAGCGGGGCAGAGATTGTGAGCAGATTGTATGTTCCGCCGCCGTTGATCATATCCTGCCAGACCAGCATGCCGAGCCGGTCACAGTGATAGTACCAGCGCATGGGCTCGATTTTGATGTGCTTGCGCAGCATGTTAAAGCCCATGTCCTTCATGAGCTGAAGATCAAAGATCATTGCCTCGTCCGACGGCGCGGTGTAAAGCCCGTCCGGCCAGTAGCCCTGATCGAGCACGCCGTTCTGGTAATACGGCCTGCCGTTGAGAAGCAGCCGGGGCGTGCCGTCTTCGTCTTCCCCAACGCCGATTGAGCGCATGGCGGCGTAGCTTGTCACGCGGTCTTCTCCCAGTGTCACGTCCACATCGTAGAGCGTCGGCGACTCCGGGGACCAGAGCCGGAGCGTTTCCGCCGGAATGGCAAGCGCGCCGAAGCCCTTTTCATCTGCCGCGCTTTCCGCGACCGGCTGCCCATGCAGCGAGAGCCGGACAATGGCACCGGCGGGCGCGGGAGCCAGGACCTGATAAAGAAGCTGGTTGGTAATGAGGTCCGGCGTGTAGCGGATTGCCTTGACGTAATTTTCCGGCACCCACTCATACCAGACCGTCTGCCAGATACCGCTCTGCGGGGTGTACCAGATGCCGCCGCGGCGGCTGCTCTGCTTGCCGCGCGAGAGCTGCGAGGGCTTCCCGGTCGTCTCGTACCTGAACGGTCAATTCGTTGTCTCCTGCGTGGACAAACGCCGTGAGGTCAGATGAAAACGCGGTGTAGCCGCCGACATGCTCCAGGACATACTGCCCGTTGCAGAAGACTTTCGCGCGCTGATCGCACGCGCCGATGTGCAGGAGCAGCCGATGCCCCGCCGGAATCTCGGGAAGGGTGAGTGTCCGGCGGTACCAGAGAAACTGCCCGGGCTGCAAGGCTTTTCCGACGCCGGAAAGCTCCGCTTCGGGAGAAAACGGAACGAGAATCTTTCCGTCCCAAGCATCAGGCTTCGCGTCCGTCTTTGTAATGGCGTAGTCCCAGAGACCGTTCAGGTTTTCATAGCTTTCGCGCACGAGCTGCGGGCGCGGATATTCCTGTAAGACGGAATCGGGATTTAACTGTTCCCCCCAGACGGTTTTCATTCGATCGTCTCCTTTGAGATTGGCAGCTAATTGCCACAGTAGGTTCCGTAGAGCGCGAGATGGTCGGCGATGCAGTAGTCGCCGGTCCAGGCGTGTGCGGTGACGCAGATTGCCGTGCGGCCATTTTCCATGATGCCGTAGCTTACGCAGCAGTTCATCGCCTGCGCGGTGTAGCCGGTCTTGGCCGCCTGAATGTCGACGGTTCCGGTCTGCTGCGGGCGGATACGGTATAAAAACCGGTTCGTCATGGCAACGCCCTCGGGGTTCTGCGCGGTCGCAGGCGAGGTGTGGTTCACGGAAGTCAGCACTTCCCGGCAGCGGGGTTATCGAGCGCTGCCTGCATAATGATTGCCATGTCGGAGAGTGTTGTGTAGTGGTTTTCGTCGTGAAGCCCGCTGGCGTCGACAAAGTGTGTGTCCTGTAAGCCCAGTGCCTGCGCTTTTTCGTTCATGAGTTCTGCAAACGCCTCTTCGGAGCCTGCGCAGACGATGGCAAGCGCTTCGGTCGCCTCCGCGCCGGAGGGAAGTACTGCGCCGTAGAGAAGGTCCATCATGGAAACTTCTTCGCCGTGGACAAAGCCTGCCATGCTCGCATCCGCCAGAAACAGCGGGTCGATGATGGACTGCGTCATGGTAAACGTCGCGTCCCAGTCCGTGATCTGCTCGGCGGCGACGAGAACGGTCATGACCTTCGTCATGGAAGCGGGGTAGATGCGCGCGTCGGCGTTTTTCTGCGCGAGGATGGTGTTCGATTCCAGATCAATGAGCAGCGCGTTTTCGCTGTAAAGCTCCAGATCAAGCGTTTTTGTTTCGTCCGTCACGTCGGCAGGTGCGTAGGTTTTTTCAGTCGGCGCCTCGGGTTGCGGTTCCGGTTCGATTCCGGCTGCGACGCCGGCTCGGGCTGAATCTCCGGTTCAGGGTCTGGCTGCGGTTCGGGGGAAGGCTCCGGTTCAGGGTCCGGTTCTGCAGCGGGGATGTCCGGCTCCTGCGGCACGGGCTGCGTCTGCGCGGTCTTTGCGTCGAGCGGCTTATCGAGCGTCTGGAGCTTCTCGCGCGCAAAAGCGCCAGCGCGGCGGCAAGCGTGCAAGCGCCAGCAGGACGAGCCCGATCGCGGTGGAGCGTTTTTTTGCAGCTTTTTTTTCTTTCGCGCGCACGGCGCGTTCGTGCATCGCGCGTGTTTCTTCGATCGTCGGCAGGCGGTCGGTCGGCAGTTCGTTTGGCATGGGATACTCCTGCTTTTTTTTTTCCCATCATACCACACTTTGAAAGCCGCGGTAAGCCCCCGGAAAAATTTAAGGAATCCTTCAGAATTTGGAAGCTCGCGGTAGAGATGCGGGAACAATCTGTCGAGCAAGAAAATTGGGAGAAGGGGATAGCTTTTATACAGAAATCTATTGTATAATGCAACAGAATTTTATGGAGGTACCACGATGAAAACCTTTCAGATTATCACCGACTCCTCCTGCGATCTGCCGCAGGAGCTGGCAGACAAGCTGGAGCTTCTGGTGCTGCCGCTGCACTTTACCATCGGCGGCAAGACATACGCCAACTATCTTGACGGGCGCGAAATCGGCTTCCACGATTTTTTTGAGCGCATCCGCCAGGGCGAGGCAGCATCCACCAGCGCGGTCAACCCCGAAAGCTTCCGCGAGGCATGGAAAAGACCTTGCAGCAGGGGCTGGACATTCTCTTTGTCGGCTTCTCCTCGGGCTTAAGCACGACCTACCAGTCCGGCTGCATCGCAGCCGACGATTTGCGCGAAAAATACCCCGAGCGCAAGATTCTGACCGTCGACAGCCTGTGCGCGTCGCTTGGGCAGGGCTTATATGTCTACCTCGGCGCGCTCGAGCAGCAGGCGGGCAAGACGATCGAGCAGGTGCGCGACTATCTGGAAGACATCAAGCTCCATCTTTGCCACTGGTTCACGGTGGACGATCTGATGTACTTAAAGCGCGGCGGCAGGATCTCCGCGACCACGGCGGTTCTTGGCACCGTCATGCAGATCAAGCCCGTCATGCACATGGATAACGACGGGCATCTGGCGAACGTCACGAAGGCAAGAGGACGCAAGGGCTCGCTCATCGCGCTTGCCGAAAAGGCGCTGACCACGTCCGACGGACCTTCCGTCGCAGACCATGTTCATCTGCCACGGCGACTGCTACGACGACGCAAAATTCGTCGCCGATTATATCCGCGAGCGCTCGGCCGTGCAGGACATCATCATCAACTATGTTGGTCCTGTCATCGGCTCTCACACCGGACCCGGCGTTGTGTCCGTCTTCTTCCTCGGCACCGAACGGTAAAATCAAACGCGCGGAAATCGTCAGATTTCCGCGCGTTTTTTGCATGCATGTCAATGGAGACTTCCTTCTGCGAAGTCTTGGATTTCTCAATCCAGGTAATGCCGAGCAGAATCAGCAGGATTCCTGCCACGCGCAGCCAGCTGAACACACCGTAGAAGACGTAGTCCAGCACCAGCGCCATGCCGAGGTTGCCGACCAGTGCGAGAATCGACGAGACCAGCACGTGCGTATGGAGCGTACCGACAATGATCAGCACCATTGCCACCAGTCCGCAGACCGCGCCCAGATACACCCACGCGGGCACGGAAAACACATGCGCGGGCGAAAGCTCGGAGGGGCTCGCGGTCATGCACACCAGCGCGAGGGACAAAAGCGTTGCTTCCACGTAGTTGATGAGCGAGCCCTTCGCAGTGCCGAAGCACTGCCCTGCCTTGACATTCATCATTTTGTTGACGGAGTTGAAAAAGCCGTTGACAAAGGCGGCAATATAATAAACCAGCATGTCATTTCCTCCTGCGTGTATTACGTGCCCAGCACGACGAGCGCGACGCCCGCGGCAAGCAGCACATAGCCCGGAATCTGCTTCACATTGAATTTCTGTACCGGCATGCCAAAAAAGCCGAACTGATCGATGAGCTGCGAGGAGATGATCTGCCCCGCTGTCGAGATGGCAAGCATCACGCTCGCGCCGACTCGTAAGGTACACCAGCTGCTCGACGCGACGATTGCAATGCCGAGCACGCCGACCAGATACACGTACCACGGCGCGCCCCGGAACCGGAGGTCCGTCTTTTTTGCCAGCAGGAACGCCAGCAGCAGAATCAGCGCAATCCCATGGACAAAAAAGCAGATGGCAAACAACGAATAGTATTTTCCGAGCTGCGCGTTCAACGAGACCATCACGCCCTGCAGCGCGCCCGCAGCGAGCAGCAGAAGATAGTAAAGCATGCACGCGCTTCCTTTCTGAAAAGATGCCTGTCTATTATATCGGAAACGCCCCGGAAAACGCAACCAATCCGCGAAAAATGCCCGAAAATCAAGGGCGCTATTGCCAGTAGAGCCCTGTTTCTATTTGTGGGAGAGTATGGTTCCAGCAGGCGGCGAGGTAAAATCCTGCCGTTCGGGTGACTTTTTGCAGCCGTGCGCGTAAACTGTCAAGCAGAATCAATGGGAGGATATGTACCATGGCAGAGGCAAAAAGGCTGGTTATTTTCGGGGACTCGATTGCAAAGGGCGTGATGTTTCAGGACGGGCGGTACCATCTGTGCCGGGCACACGATTTTGACGCACTGGCGCAGCAGGGCGTCGAGGTTCTGAACTTTGCCAAAATGGGCGCATGCACCGACACGGGGCTTGCGATCGCGAAAAAACAGCTAGAATTGTGTCAGGGTGCGCAGGTGCTGCTGTCGTTCGGCGGCAACGACTGCGATTTTGACTGGCAGGCGGTCTCCGACCATCCGGAGCAGGCGCATCTGCCGAAGATTCCGGCGGAGCAGTTTCTGGAAAACTACCGGGCGCTGATGGATCTGGTGCGGCAGACGGCAAGCCGGGTCTGGATTTCCTCGCTCGTGCCGCTGGAGGCGCACCGGTTTTTGGACCATGTGTCGCAGGGGCGCAGCCGGGAAAATATTCTGACGTGGCTCGGCGATACGGACCGCATCTTCCGTTGGCAGGAGTATTATAACGATCTGGTCTGTAAGCTCGCGCGCGAGCTTTCGTGTCCGCTTCTGGAGCTGCGTCCGGAGTTTCTGCGAAGCCCGGTCTTTCCGGCGCTTCTATCCGCCGACGGCATTCACCCCACGCAGGAAGGGGCATGACGTTATCCACCGGTGCGTGGCAGAAGGCGATATTCTAAGCTGCCGAGACAGCTGGCGTGCTTGCGGTAGCCCGCGGCGAGCGCTTCGTCGAGCGAAGCAAAATAGACGCGGTTGGTTTCCCCCGGCAGCTTGCCGCAGCTGGCAAGATGGACGACCTTGGACGACGCGTTTCCGACATATCCGTAGTTGCCTGTGGTTTGCGACGCAGCATCGGAAGCCAGCGGAGCTTCATTGGAAGCAGAGGTGATGGTGACGGTTTTGCCGTCGGAGACGGCGATGATCTCGCCGAGCAGATCTGTCCGGTAGACCGGAATGCCGCAGGCGGACAGGCGGTTCAGGGCGGCTTCGGTCGGATGACCGTAGTCGTTGTCTGCGCCGACGCTGATGACGGCGTACTGCGGATGGACCGCCTGCAAAAATTCGGCCGACGAGCTGCCCGCGCTTCCGTGATGCGCGACCTTCAGAACGGTTGCGGAAACATCCACTCCGGCGGCTAACATATCGTCCTCCGCCTCGAAGCCCATGTCGCCGGTGAACAAAAAACTTGTTTCACCATAGCGCACGCGCGCAACGAGGCTTCCCTCGTTGGGATCGTCGCCGTAGTCTACGACGGGACCCAGAAATTCCACACTGGCATCGCTGAAAGCGAACGTGTCTCCCGCCTGCGGAATGGTGACGGAAATACCTTGCTGCTCCACATATTTTGTAACGTCGGAGAACGACCTTCGTGTGCCAGCTGTCGACCGAGCAGTAAAATGCGTCGGTTCTCGTGCTGGCAAGGACGGCGGAGAGCCCGCCGCAGTGGTCCTCGTCCGGATGCGAGCAGATGACGGCGTCCAGATGGTCAACCTCCAGCTCTTTGAGACGCGCAATCAGCTTCTGGTTGTTTTTGACCTTGCCGCCGTCAATGAGCAGCGTTTCATCGCCGCAGAACAGCAGCGCGCTGTCTCCCTGCCCGATGTCCAGAAAATGGACCTCCAGTCCGGACGCATCTGCCTGCGCCGCTTCAGGCGCTGAAACAGATGCAGCGGGCTCCGACCGGCTGTCCAGATACCGGCTGACGGCAAGCAGGAGCAGGCACAAAACCGCCAGCAGCACAGCTGCGGCTGGCGAACGCTTTTTGCGGGGCGGCGTTTCGGCATGACAGATCCTCCGAATCCGGGCAGACGCTCGGTTTTTCTTTTATTCTACCGGAAACCGACAGAACTTACAAGCCGCCCCGAAGGAATCCTTCGGGGCGGCTGCGGAATCTGTGTGCTTTTTTTACAGCGCGGCGACCTCGGCAAGAACCGTGTCCTCCGTCTCGGCCATCGCCTGCAGCGTTTTGGAAAGGAGCGTATCGAGCTCCCAGCCGAGCTGCTCCGCGCCCCGGGCGATCACGTCGCGCGAGCATCCGGCGGCAAACTTCTTGTCCTTGTACTTTTTCTTGAGCGACTTGAGCTCCATGTCCTTCGTACTCTTGCTCGGGCGCATGAGCGCGGCCGCCCAAATGAGCCCCGTCAGCTCGTCGCAGGCAAAGAGTACCTTCTCCATCTCGCGCTCGGGCGCGGTATCGACGCAGATGCCGTAGCCGTGGCTGACAATCGCGTGGATCACGTCCTCGGGCACGCCGCCTTTTGCAGCAGCTCCACGCACTTGACGCAGTGCTGCTCGGGGTAGAGCTCAAAGTCGATGTCGTGCAGCAGACCCACGACGCCCCAGTAGTCAGCCTCCGCGCCGTAACCCAGGTCGTTCGCGAACCAGCGCATCACGGCCTCGACCGTCAGCGCGTGCTGCAAATGAAAATGATCCTTATTATATTCCCGCAGGAGCTCCCATGCCTTTGCCCGTTCCATATACGAAATCCCGCCTTTCTAGGTTTGTTTTCTTTCATCTTACGCATTTTTTCCGCGCCTGTCAAGAAAAACTTCACGCCGCGCGGCTTGACTTTTCGGCAGTGATGGCGGATACTGGGAGCACACAGAAAGGAGACTGGCATATGAAGAATTTACAAAAGCAGCTGTGCGGCATTGCAGTTTTGATTTTCGGTCTCATCGTGGCTGTTATCGGATTGGGGGTTTGGAAATGTGCTCAGTCTGATCGGCGGTGTGATTGGGCTTTGGGGGCTCGGCATGACGTTCTGGAATCAGGAGGAGACTACAGAGGAAGATACAACAGAGGAGGAGAACAAATAAATCCCACAAAAACGTTCTGTTTTGCAGGTTGGAAAGCTGTTCACTTGCAGAAAAAGGAACGTTTTTTGTTGAAAACCGGCGGATTTTCTTTGACATTCCCGCACCGGCATGATAGACTAGCGGCAGAAAAAACCATGCAGGAGGCATGTATGACACTGTTAGAGCGTTACTTAAACTACTTATCCCAGATCTGCGAGGGCTCGCGGACACCGCCCGAGGGCATTTTGCTCACCAGAACGGGCGACATGGAAAAAGCAATTGAGCTGCAGCAGCAGATTGCCGGACTCGGCATTCCGGAGTTTGTAAAGCGCTGCGCCGCGCAGGACGGAGAAGAAATTCCCGAGCAGGAGCTGGAAAGCTTTGATGCCTCGCAGATGCTCTCTGCGCTGACGCAGATGGACGCGGGCGAAGCGCTGCCTGCGCAGGAAGCGCCTGCAGAGGAAGAAGCGCAGCCCGAGCCGGTCAAAACCGAAATCCGCGATATCTATGAGGTGTTCTTGGACAGCGTGTGTCTGGAAGACAACCTGCTTTCCTATCTGATTGACATTTTAAAGCGTGGCGCGAAGGACGAATTTCAGACGCTCTCCACGCGGCGGCGCGGACGCTTCTGGATATGGATGAATTTTTGCTCTGGCTCGGCAACAAGGAGGCGTTCGCCGGACCCGACGAGCGGGCGTGTGCGGCAATTACGGACGGCTGTTTAAACCGGCTCATGCAGGAAGGGCAGCGGGAGCTTGCCGCGGCGCTTCTCTCTGGCGACGAGACGACCTTCAAGCTCTTCCGCACGCAGGCGCCGGAGCTGGTGCACCTTCCCGACGCGACCTACGAATGGTATGCGCAGAACTACCTCGACCGGTATTACCCCGTGCGGTTCATCCTGAGAATGAACGGCGTGGTGTTCCCGGAGCTTACACAGAAGGAGGCATAACGCATGGAACCCATTTATGTCACCGGCCACCGGAACCCCGACACCGACTCGATTGTCTCCGCAATGGCATATGCGGCGCTGCAGAATGCGCTCGGAAACCGCGAATACGTTGCGGCAAGACTTGGTCATATTTCCGACGAGACGCAGCTGGTGCTCGACCGCTTCGGCTTCGAGCCGCCTGTGCGCATCCAGACCATGCGCACGCAGGTCCGCGATCTCGACTACGACACGCCGCCGGCGCTCTCTCGCGCGGTGACGATCAGCAGAGCGTGGAACGCCTTGCAGTCTGACCGCAAAATGCGTCCCTGCCATCCCGTCACGAACGACGACGGCACGCTCTACGGTATGCTCTCTCCTTCGAAATCGGAATACGATATGCAGACGATTGCAAACACCTACGCAGAGAATCTGCCGATTTTCAATCTGCTCAATGTTCTCGACGGCAAGAACATCAACGAGGCCGGGGGTATCTGGTCGACCGCGTGAGCGGCGAGGTGTCGATTGCGCTGCCGCAGCAGAACGAAAATCTGCTCTTTAAAGGCAAGGACGCCATCGTCATCGTGCGGCGAACAGCCGGCAATGGCGCGCCGCGCTGTCGAGATGAAGGTCAGCTGCCTGATCGTGTGCCAGGCCGAGCTGCCGGAGCAGCTGCGGCAGATGCAGACAAACACCTGCATCATCGCCACGCCCTTCGACGCGTACAAGGCCGCCCGCATGGTCTATTATGCCATTGAGGTCGCGCGCGTGTGCCGGACGGACGATCTTGACGCGTTCCACCTGACCGATTTCGTGGACGACGTGCGCGAGGTCGTGCTGAAGAGCCGCCACCGAAGCTACCCAATCCTGGATGAAAACGACAAGGTTGTCGGCACCCTCTCACGGTATCATCTGACCAACCGCGCCGCAAGCGCGTTGTGCTGGTCGATCATAACGAGGCGGCGCAGTCCGTCCCGGGTCTTGAACAAGCGGAGATCGTCGAGATCATCGACCACCACCGGCTCGCCGATATCCAGACCGGCGGCCCCATTTACTTCCGGAACGAGCCGGTCGGCTCGACTGCGACGATCATCTCCGAAATGTATCAGGAGCGCGGCCTCATGCCGCCCGCAAAGCTGGCCGGTCTGATTGCCGCAGCCATCGTCGCCGACACAGTCATGTTCAAATCCCCGACGTCCACCGCCGTCGACCGCCGCATGGCCGAGCGCATGGCGCGCATCGCGAACATTCTCGCTCGACGAGCTGGGCAGGCGATCTTCTCTGCGTCGATCTCTGACGACAAGCCCGCCGACGCGCTGCTGTTCGCGGATTTCAAGGATTTCCACATCGCCGATCACGATTTCGGCGTCAGCCAGATCACCTGCGTCGACTCCGAGCGCATGATGCAGCGCAAGTTGCTGGAAGGCACGCAGATTCTCTACATCGGAGACGAAGAGATTTTCTCGCATGCGTTCAATACGCCGCTCAGGACCACACCTGCTTCCTGCCCGGCGTGGTGTCGAGAAAAAAACAGATCATTCCGATGCTCTCGGCGCTTTGGGGCTAAAACTTTATCGAAAAAACGTTGTTCTTTCGATAAAAGATGCACCCCGACTGCGCGCAGAATTTTTGCGCATAGCGCAAAATTCCACACTTGCGGGGTGAAAGTATTGTTCCGGTCGGCGGAGCCGCCGGATACAATGGATTTTCATTTTATTTTGCGCCTGCGGGCGCGAAACTCTGCGAGGCTTCAAATACAAGGAACCTCTGAATAAAACCCCCGACCGTGGACGACGGTTCTTTTCCGCCAATCCTACGGTTCGAAAAATGGGAAATATGTCGCAGCCGTTGGCGACAAAGGGAGCCATACGGATGCGGGCATGCCCTTTGCGGGTACGCAAAGCATTCCGTCATTTTCCAAACCTTGTCTTGACGAAAAATCTCTCGCCGTCCACAGCCGCTGATTAATCAGAGCTTCCATAAAAATCCGGAACGCATAGCGTTCCGGATTTTTTCGAAGTAATTTAGAAAGCGTCCGTCTCGGGCAGGATAATGGCGGCGATGATGTAGAGCCAGACGCTCAGACCACCAGCGAGGACGAGCGCCGCCGTAATCAGGCGGATGAGGTTGGAGTCAACGTCAAAATAGTGGGCGATCCCGCCGCAGACGCCGCAGATTTTCTTATCGATCGAAGCACGGCAAAGTCTTTTGGGTTCCATGGAAATCTTCCTTTCTGCCGCGAATACGCGCGGCTACTGCAAAATGTTGTATTCCGCCTTGACCTGCAGAATCCGGAGCACGCTCTCGTCGATGCGCGATTGTGTGAGCGTTCCGCCGGCAAGCGCGGCTTTGACGCCGTCAAACGCGGCCTGCAGGTCTTGCGGCATAAGAATCATATCGACGCCCGCCTGCAGGGCCTTGACCGCCGCTTCGCCGGGGGCGTAGTGGTCGGTGATGGAGGCCATCTGGTGGGAATCTGTAATTATGACGCCGGTAAAGCCCAATTTGTTCCGCAGAAGATCCGAAACAATTTTGGAGGACAGATCGGACGGCGTTTCGTCGCCCACCACCTCGGGCACGCTCAGGTGGCTCACCATCACAAACGGCGCGCCCGCCTCGATACCGGCGGCAAAGGGCAGAAAGTCGCAGCTTTCCAGTTCCGCCTCGGTCTTTTCCAGGACGGACGTTCCGTAGTGGTCGTCCGTGACGGCGCTGCCGTAGCCGGGGAAGTGCTTGAGGCAGGGAATGATGCCTCCTGTCTGGATGCTGCCGGTCATGACGCCGACGAGCGACGCGCAAAGCTGCGCGTCCGTTCCAAACGAGCGCGAGCCGATGACCGAAGAAGCACCCGCGGATACGTCGGCGACCGGCGCAAAGTCCATGTTAAAGCCGATGGCGTGCAGCGTGCCGCCGATGTCCTGCCCTGCCTGATAGACAGCGGCGGGGTCTGCCTGCTCGCCGAGCGACTGCAAAGACGGCGTCTGGACTGCGTCCATGGCAGCATTCGCGCCCACACGGCTGACGGTCCCGCCCTCTTCGTCGGTGCCGAGGAAGAGTGGAATTTTTGCGTAGGATTTCGTATTGCTGAGCATTTCAACGCTCTGCGCGCGGTCTTCGAGATTCTTTGCAAAGTAAATGATGCCGCCGACGGGCATTGCTTCGAGTGCTTCTTTCGTCGAATCGCCCGCGCGTGTCGCAGTTTCCACGCCGGTAAGGAAGCTCCGGCGTCACGTAAAACAGCTGCCAGATCTTCTCGTCTTCCGTCATGGAGGCTAGAGTCTCCCGCGCGCGTTTGTCCGCGTCCGCGGAGATGAGAGCGTTTTCAGAAGAAGATTCTTCCGGCGCGTCCGGCTCGGAGGGCGTGTCCGGTTCCGGCTCGGGCGTTGTGTCAACGCCGGACGGAAGCTCGCCCTCATACGCCTGCTCGCGGTCCGGTTCGACGGTCTGCCCGTCGGATTCAAAGACGGAATTGGTTTCAATCGTCGTGACCTCCTGCGGCGCCTTCTGCGGCAGAACCTGCACGAGCATATACCCGGCAAGCGCCAGCAGCACCAGACAGAACAGCACGATCAAAAGCGTTAAAATAGGATTGTTTCTGCGCCTCATGGCAGCTCCTTTCTGAGAATTGGGAAAAAGTAATTGCTTACTTGTGATACAGCGCGTGCGACTGATAGACCGGCTCGCAGGTGACGTTCATGCCGAGCTTTTTGAAGACGTTCACATCGACGTCCGATAAAATGACGGAAGAGTGGACCTCGCCGCCGCGCAGGCTCGACAGCGCCTCCATTGCAAGCTCTGCCGTCGGGTTTGTGACGGCAGACATCGAAAGGGCGATCAGCACCTCGTCGGTGTGAAGCCGGGGGTTCGTATTTCCCAGATGCTCGACCTTCAGATGCTGAATGGGCGCGAGGACCATGGGGGAAATGAGATCCACATTGTCGCGGATGTTGGCAAGCGTTTTGAGGGAATTGAGAAGCGCGGCGCAGCTGGCTCCCATGAGCCCCGAGGTCTTGCCGGTAATAACTCTGCCGTCGGGAAGCTCGATGGCGACGGCGGGGTTTCCGGTCTGCTCGGCCTTGGCTCTCGCTGCCGGGACGGCTTTGCGCATTGAAACGTCCAGGTGCAGCGAGTTCAGGAGCATTTCCTGCTTGTGAAGCTCAGACGGCGTCGCCAGACCCTTGCGCACGGCAACGGCGCTTGCAAAGTAGCGGCGGATGATCTCCTGGCAGGATGCCTCGCGGCATGCCTCATCATCGACGATTGCGCTTGCGATCATGTTGACGCCCATATCCGTTGGGCTTTTGTAGGGGCACTCGCCGTAGATGGTGCGGAACATGGTCTCGAGCACCGGGAAAATTTCAATGTCGCGGTTATAGTTGACCGTCGTCACGCCGTAGGCGTCGAGATGGAACGGGTCAATCATGTTGACGTCGGCAAGGTCTGCCGTGGCCGCCTCATAAGCAAGGTTTACCGGGTGCTTGAGCGGCAGGTTCCAGACGGGGAAGGTCTCATATTTGGCGTAGCCCGCGTCAATGCCGCGCTTGTGCTCCTGGTAGAGCTGGCTCAGGCAGGTCGCCATTTTGCCGGAGCCGGGGCCCGGCGCGGTCACAACGACGACGGGGCGGGAGGTTTCAATGTAGTCGTTTTTGCCGTAGCCGTCGTCCGAGACGATGAGGGGGATGTTCGAGGGATAGTCCGCAATGGGATAGTGCTTGTAGACGCGCACGCCGAGGTTTTCCAGCTTATGCTGGAAGAGCTCTGCCGCGTGCTGTCCCGCGGTACTGGGTGATGACGACGCTGCCGACATACAGCCCGATGGAGCGGAAGGCGTCGATCAGGCGCATGACGTCCATGTCATAAGTGATGCCGAGATCGCCGCGGCGCTTGTTGAGCTCGATATGCTCGGCGCAGATGGCAATGACGATCTCCGCCTGATCTTTTACTTGCAGCAGCATTTTCATCTTGCTGTCCGGCTCGAAGCCGGGGAGCACGCGCGAGGCGTGATAGTCGTCGAAGAGCTTGCCGCCGAATTCCAGATAGAGCTTGCCGCCGAACTGCTCGACGCGCTCAAGAATTTTTTTCGACTGCAGCTCCAGATATTTCTGATTGTCAAATCCGATCTTTGTCATGTGTTACCTCGTATTTCGAAATTCCAGCAGACTGCATGCGAAAAACCAAACACGCAGCCATAATACTATCATAGAATATGATACCTTGAATCGACCCGGATTGCAACCGGTATCCGGCGCGAAAATAAGCCAAAGATTCGAGCGTGCCTTTTGCGGTTTTCCACAAGAATTTCAAAACCGGGGCATCCTTGACTTCCAAACCGAAAAACGGTATACTGAACACAATATAATGGGTAGTTATCCCCAGCAAACGCACGAAAACTGGTGAGGAAACGCAATGAAAAAACAGCAAGCCTATGGCAACGACAGCATCTCTGCGCTCAAGGGCGCGGATCGGGTGAGAAAGCGTCCGGCGGTCATCTTCGGCTCCGACGGTCTGGACGGCTGCGAGCATGCCGTATTTGAAATTCTCTCGAACGCCATCGACGAGGCGCGCGAGGGGCACGGAAACCTGATCATCGTCACGCGCTATCTGGACCACTCGATCGAGGTGACGGACTTCGGGCGCGGCTGCCCGGTCGACTGGAACGAAAAAGAGGGCAGATACAACTGGGAGCTGGTGTTCTGCGAGCTCTACGCGGGCGGCAAGTACAAGAACAACACCGGCGGCGACTATGAATACTCTCTGGGTCTGAACGGACTCGGCGCGTGCGCGACGCAGTATGCCTCGCGCTATTTTGACGCCGCCATCCGAAGAGACGGATACCTGTATACGCTCCATTTCGAGCGGGGTGAGCTGGTCGGCGAGATGAAAAAAGACGCCTGCGGACCGCAAAAAAGACCGGTTCGAGCTTTCACTGGCTGCCCGACCTCGACGTGTTCACGGATATTGACATTCCGAAGGAGTATTACGAGGATACGCTGAAACGGCAGGCGGTTGTGAATGCCGGCATTACCTTCCGGTTCCGCTGCGAGAGCGCGCCCGGTAAGTTTGACGAGACCGAGTATTTCTACGAAAACGGCATTCTGGACTATATCCGCGAGATCACGCAGGACCAGTCGCTCACCGCGCCGCAGTTCTGGGAGGCGGAGCGCAAGGGACGCGACCGCAGCGACATGGATGAATACAAGGTGAAAATCTCGGCGGCGTTCTGCTTTTTCCAATCAGGTCAGCCGGCAGGAGTATTACCACAACTCGTCGTGGCTCGAGTATGGCGGCGCGCCGGAGAAGGCGGCCAAAAACGCCTTCGTCTACGCCATCGACGCGTATCTCAAAGCGACAAACAAATACACGAAGTCGGAATCGAAGATCACGTTCCAGGATGTGGCAGACTGTCTGGTGCTGGTGACGAACTGCTTCTCCACGAAGACCTCCTACGAAAACCAGACCAAAAAGGCAATCACCAACAAGTTTGTACAGGACGCCATGACCGAGTTCTTCCGCGACCGGCTGCACGTGTATTTCATCGAGAACAAGCAGGAAGCGGACCGCATTGCCGAGCAGGTGCTGATCAACAAGCGCAGCCGCGAGACGGCAGAAAAGCAGCGGCTGAACATCAAGAAGAAGCTGACCGGCAATCTGGATATTGCGAACCGCGTGCAGAAGTTTGTCGACTGCCGCACGAAGGACGTCTCGCGCCGCGAGATCTATATCGTCGAGGGCGACAGCGCTCTCGGCTCGGTCAAGCTCTCACGCGACGCGGAATTTCAGGGCGTTATGCCCGTGCGCGGCAAGATATTCAACTGCTTGAAGGCGGACTATGACCGCATTTTCAAATCCGACATCATCACCGACCTCATCCGCGTACTGGGCTGTGGGGTCGAGGTGCAGACCAAAAAGGCAAAGGACCTGTCGAGTTTTGATCTTGCGAACCTGCGCTGGAACAAGGTCGTGATCTGCACCGATGCTGATGTCGACGGCTACCAGATCCGGACGCTGATTCTGACCATGATCTACCGGCTCTGCCCGACGCTCATCGAAGAAGGGTATGTGTATATTGCGGAATCGCCGCTTTATGAGATCGGCTGCAAGGATAAGACATGGTTTGCCTATACGGAAGCCGAAAAGGGCGAGATTTTAAAGAAGCTCGAGGGCAAGAAGGTCTCGATCAACCGATCGAAGGGTCTTGGCGAAAATGACCCGGAGATGATGTGGATGACGACGATGAATCCCGAAACCCGCCGGCTCATCAAGGTCATGCCCGAGGACATGGTGCTCACGCAGCAGATGTTCGATCTGCTGCTCGGAGACAATCTGCAGGGCAGAAAGGATCACATTGCCGAGAACGGCTATAAATATCTGGACCAGCTGGACGTGTCGTAACGCCAGAGAAGGAACGAAGAAACTATGGCAAAGAAAAAAGAACCACAGGCGCCGAAGCGGCTGGACCCGCACGTACATGGGGCTGCATGCTGAGGTCAAAGAGCAGCCGATCTGCCAGACGCTCGAGCAGAACTATATGCCCTATGCGATGTCTGTCATTGTCTCGCGCGCCATTCCGGAAATTGACGGCTTTAAGCCCTCGCACAGAAAGCTTTTTATATACGATGTACAAGATGGGACTGCTGACCGCAGCCGGACCAAATCCGCCAACATTGTCGGGGCAGACCATGCGCTTGAACCCCACGGCGACGCGGCAATTTATGAGACGATGGTGCGCCTGGCGCGCGGCAACGAGACGCTGCTGCATCCGTTTGTCGACTCGAAAGGGAAACTTCGGCAAGGTTTACTCGCGCGACATGGCATATGCTGCGGCGTCGCGCTACACGGAGGCGAAGCTGGACGCCATCTGTCAGGAGCTCTTCCGGGACATCGACGCCGACACCGTTGACTTTGTCGACAACTACGACGGCACGATGAAGGAACCGACGCTGCTGCCGACGACGTTCCCGAATGTGCTCGTGTCGGCCAACATGGGCATCGCCGTCGGCATGGCGTCCAACATCTGCTCGTTTAACCTTTCCGAGGTCTGCAAAACGGCAGTTGCGCTGATCAAAAATCCGGAGGCAGATCTTCTGACACGCTGCCCGCACCTGATTTCCCGACCGGCGGCGAGATTCTCTACGACGCGGCGCAGATGCTGCAAATTTACAACACCGGCCGGGGAACCTTCCGCCTCAGAGCCAGATGGCGCTATCTCAAAGAAGGGAACATGATCGAAATCTATGAGATTCCGTACACCACGGCGACGGAGATTATCATGGACAAGGTCGCCGAGCTGATCAAGGCGGGCAAGGTCCGCGAAATAGCCGACATGCGCGACGAAACGGACCTGAACGGTCTGAAGCTGACGATCGATTTAAAACGCGGCATGGACCCCGAAAAGCTCATGCAGAAGCTCTTCAAAACGACGACGCTGCAGGACTCGTTCGGCTGCAACTTCAACATTCTGATCGGCGGCATGCCGCGTGTGCTGGGGTGTGCGCGAAATTTTCGAGGAGTGGACGGCGTGGCGCTGCGAGTGCGTCCGCCGGCGGGTCTATTTCCAGCTGCAGAAGAAGAAGGACAAGCTGCATCTGCTCAAGGGTCTCGGCAAAATCCTGCTCGACATCGACAAGGCCATCGCCATCATCCGCGAAACAGAGCTCGACGCCGAGGTCATTCCGAACCTTATGATCGGCTTCGGCATCGATCAGGTGCAGGCAGAGTATACGTGGCAGAAATCCGGCTGCGCAACATCAACAAGGAATTTCTGCTTAACCGTCTGCAGGAGACCTAGAGTCTGGAACGGGAAATTGCGGAGCTGGAAGAGCTGCTCGGCTCGGAGAAAAAGATCAAGGCAGTGATCTGCAAGGAGCTCGATGCGGTCAGCAGCAAATACGGTCAGCCGAGAAAGACCCAGCTGGTCTATGATCACGAGCTGGAGCTTCCCGACGAGCCGGACGTGCCGGACTATCCGGTCACGGTATTTATCTCCCGCGAGGGCTATTTCAAAAAAATCACGCCGCAGTCGCTGCGCATGTCCGGCGAGCAGAAGTTCAAGAGGGAGACGAACTGCTTCTCAGCCGCGAGACGACGAACAGCGCTGAGCTTCTCGTCTTTACCGACCGGTGTCAGGTCTATAAGACGCGGCTTTCGGACTTTGACGATGGAAAAGCCTCCCAAATCGGCGACTATCTTCCCGGAAAGCTCGGCTTTGACGAGGGAGAAAGCTTCTTCGCCGCGATTTTCCCGGGAGACTACACGGGAAATCTGCTCTTCGTCTTTGAAAACGGCAAATGCGCGAAGGTGGAGCTCTCCGGCTACGCGACGAAAACGAACCGCCGCAAGCTGACGGGCGCGTACTCCGACAAGAGCCCGCTCGTATCGGTCATAGAGCTGCCGAAGGAGCAGGAGCTGGCGCTCTATGCCTCCGACGGCCGGACGCTTATTTTCTCCACGGCGCTTCTTGCCGCGAAGACGACGAGAGCCACGCAGGGCGTTGCGGTCATGGCGCTCAAGAAAAACGCAAAGCTGGTGCGCGTCAGAACGCTTGCAGACAGCGCCATCGGCAATCAGGCGCGCTACCGCGCCAAATCGCTTCCCGGCCGCGGGCGCGCTTCTGCGGCAGGAGGATACGGAGGAACAGCAAATCTCACTTGACTTATAATAGGAGGCTTGCACGATGACAAAGAAACCCATTTGGAGCATTGCGCGCTATTGCGCGCTGCTGGTGATCGGAAACGCAATGTTTGCGCTGGGCTTTAATCTGTTTCTGGTGCCGAACTCGCTGAACGTCGGCGGCTTGAGCGGTATTGCCATGATTCTGCAGCGGCTGCTCGGGCGCGGCGGCATCGGTCTGTATACGGCGATGATGAATGTGCCGCTGTTTGTGATCGGCTACAAACAGCTCGGGCGCGGGTTTTTCTTCGGGTCCCTTCTTGGCATGGCGTGCAATTCGCTGCTCATTGATCTGCTTGCCGGGCTTCCCTGCGCCGCAGGTGGAGACGATGCTGGGCGTGATCTTCGGGGGCGTTTTGACGGGAGCGGGCTCGGCCTCGTATTTCTCCCGGGCGCGACCACGGGCGGCACGGACATTCTGGCGCGGCTTTTAAAGCGGCATCTGCGCGAGGTGAAGATGGGCTATGTGACGCTTGCCATCGACACGGTGGTTCTGATTCTGACCGGTCTTGTGTTCCGCGATATCTCCAAAACGCTCTACAGCGCGATCACGCTTTTCATCTGCTCGCGTGTGTTGGACGCGGTGCTCTATGGTCTCGACTATTCGAGCGTGGCGCTCATTATCTCGGACCGGTACGAGGACGTGTACCGCGCGATCGACAAGCAGCTGGACCGCGGCGTGACGTTTTTAGAAGGACGCGGCGGCTATACGGGCGCGCCCAAGACGGTTTTAATGACGGCGGTCAAGAGCCGTCAGATCTCTGAGCTCAAGCAGCTCGTGCAGTGCATCGACCCGAATGCATTCATGATCGTCCAGCCGGCGCACCAGGTGCTGGGCGAGGGCTTCAAGCGATATCGGACGATATTTAAGCGCTTCAGAAAAAAACAGGCACGTTTGCTGCCGGACAGGAGGCGAAGACGGAATGAAGAAGATACAACTTACGGCACTGACATTGGCACTCTGCATGGCGTTTTCGGCGTGCAGCCGGTTTGTTCCGTCGAGCTATACCCGCGTCTCGGCGCACAGCCAGACCAAGAGCGAGCAGGTGGATACGAACGTCGTCAGCGTCGGCGATTACGCAGGGCTCCGGCGCGCGATCCGCGATTTTGTGCGCGGCGGCGTGGAGCACGGCGTGATCCGGGTCCAGCAGTACACGGGCACGCTCGAAGACGACCTTGCCGCAGCTGCCTACTCGGTGGCGCGCGAGGATCCGGCGGGCGCTTATGCGGTAGACTACATGACGCACGAGTGCACGCTCATTGTCTCCTACTATGAAATTCACGTCGACATCACCTTCCGCAAGACGCTGACCCCGCTGTCGCAGATTCCGTATGTGAGCGTGCTCAGCGACCTCGAACGCCGGCTGCACGAGGCGATGGACGGCTACGATGCGGTTCTGACCATTTATGCGGGCTACGACCAGGAGCCGGACTATGCGGCGCTGGCGCAGGATTATTATGAGCAGAACCTCGGCAGACTCATGGCGCTGCCGCAGATCACGGTCGAGAGCTACCCGCAAGGCGGCAAGCCGCGCATTGTCGAGCTGACGATGCACTATCCGGAGTCGAGCCGGACACTTGAGAGCATGGCGCAGCAGGTCTCGGATACCGTCAGAGCGGCGTCTGTATACGTGCGCTTCCGCGAAAGTGCCTGGGAAAAGTTACAGCTGCTGTATTCCTATCTCACCGAGCGGTTCACCTACACCGAAGAGCAGACGCAGACGCCGATCTATTCGCTTCTGTGCGAGGGCTATGCTACCAGCTGGAGCATGGCGCAGTGCTGGGCGCTTTTGTGCCAGGAAGCGGGGCTGGAGTGCCAGGTGGTGAAGGGACTGCGCGGGAGCGCGGACTACTGGTGGAACGAGGTCTGCCTCGACGGGACCTGGTATCATATGGACCTCATGCAGGATGTCATGGACCAATCGGGTCTGCTTCTTCGCTACGACGAGGACATGACAGGTTACTACTGGGACGTGGAAGCGTATCCTGCCTGCCCGGCGCCGGAGGAGGAACCGACCGCGGGAGGAGAGAACCAGCCGCAGGCGCCGGATACGCCTGCAGAGCCGTCGGAACCGGATGCGCCGCAGGAGCCGTCCAGCGAGACGCCTGCAGAACCAGGGGAGGAAACGCCGGAGACATCCACGGAGCCGGTTTTGCAAAATTTTCGATAATTGGGACAGAAGGACTTGACTTTTCCGGAATTTCTGCTATAATCATATCTGCATTTGACGAATGCGGGTGTAGCTCATCCGGTAGAGCGCCACCTTGCCAAGGTGGAGGTAGCGAGTTCGAGCCTCGTCACCCGCTCCATAAAACGACGACTGGCGAAAGCCAGTCGTTTTTGTTTCGCAAATTTTGCGATAACAGTCTCGCAGAGTTTCACGCCCGCAGGCGCGAAATAAAGTAGATATTCATTTTATCCGGAGGCTTTGCCGACCGAAAAAATTCCGATCGCTGAGCCAGTGTGAGCTTTTCGCGCGGAGCGTGAAAAGCTTGCGCGCAGTCGAGCGCATTCCGTTATGAAAAAGGGTCCGCTGCCATGCAGCGGACCCTTTTGAAGTATTTATGCCTGCGGGATGCTCAGACGGACCTGCGCGCGGCGCTTTGCGGACTCGGCAAGCCGATGCTCCTCTTTGGAAAGAGAGGCGTCTGCCAGCTTTTCCTCAGCGCGGGCAAGCGCGGACTTGGCGCGTTCGCGGTCAATGTCCTCCGCCCACTCAAAGGTCGTTGCAATCAGGCGAACCTCGCCGTTGATGACGCTCAGCATACCGCCGATGCAGGCGGCGATGCGCGACTTACCTTCGAGGACGACCTTTGCCGGACCCATGCCGACCGTGGTCACGAAGTTCGTATGACGCGGCAGAATCGTCAGCCCGCCCTGCGCGGCGCGCAGATTGAGACTTTCCGCCTGACCGTCGTAGAACAGACCGTCGGGGGTCACGATTTGCAGATGGAAGCTGCTCATGCATTGCCGCCTTTCGCCTTGGCGACCACGTCGTCGATCGTTCCGGCAAAGAGGAAGGCAGACTCGGGGATATCGTCGTGCTTGCCTTCCACGATCTCCTTGAAGCCGCGGATGGTTTCGCGAACGGGAACATACTTGCCGGCCATGCCGGTGAACTGCTCGGCAACATGGAACGGCTGAGACAGGAAACGCTGCACCTTACGTGCGCGGCTGACCGTCAGCTTATCGGCTTCGGACAGCTCGTCCATGCCCATGATGGCGATGATATCCTGAAGCTCCTTATAGCGCTGGAGGATATGGATGACGGACTGGGCGACCTCGTAGTGCTCCTTGCCGACAACGTCCGGAGACAGGATACGCGACGTGGAGTCCAGCGGATCAACAGCTGGGTAAATGCCGAGAGAGGCGATGGAACGGTCAAGAACCGTCGTCGCGTCCAGATGCGCGAACGTGGTGGCAGGTGCGGGGTCAGTCAGGTCGTCCGCCGGGACATAGACCGCCTGCACCGACGTGATCGAGCCGTCCTTCGTGGACGTAATGCGCTCCTGAAAAGCGCCCATCTCGGTGGCCAGCGTGGGCTGGTAGCCGACGGCGGAAGGCATACGGCCCAGCAGCGCGGAGACCTCGGAGCCGGCCTGCGTGAAACGGAAGATGTTGTCGATGAACAGAAGCACGTCCTGATGCTTGACGTCGCGGAAATATTCCGCCATCGTAAGGCCCGACAGACCCACGCGCATACGCGCTCCGGGCGGCTCGTTCATCTGGCCGAAGACCAGCGCGGTTTTCTCCAGAACGCCGGACTCCTTCATTTCGTAGTACAGGTCATTGCCCTCACGGGTACGTTCGCCGACGCCAGTGAAGACGGAGTAGCCGTTGTGCTCGGTGGCGATGTTGTAGATCAGCTCCTGAATCAGAACGGTCTTGCCGACGCCTGCGCCGCCGAACAGACCGATCTTGCCGCCCTTTGCATACGGGCAGATGAGGTCGACGACCTTGATGCCGGTTTCAAGAATCTCCGTGGAGGATTCCTGCTCGGCATAGGACGGCGCTTCACGGTGGATCGGCCAGCGTTCGAGATTTTCGTCGATGGGCTGATCATCCAGAGGGTTTCCCATGAGGTCGAAGATACGACCGAGGCAAGCCTCGCCGACGGGAACGGTGATGGGGGAGGCTGTGTCAACAGCTTCGGTGCCGCGGACGAGGCCATCGGTGGAGCTCATGGCAACGCAGCGGACGATGCCGTCGCCGATCTGCTGAGCAACCTCAGCGACGATCGTGCGTTCGCCGTTTTTGAGCGTAACGGCGTGGTTCAGATTGGGAAGCTGACCGTCGGGGAAGCGAATATCAAGGACAGGTCCGACAACCTGTACGACAGTACCGGTATTTGGCAATACGGTCACTCCTTTCAAGACTGTTCTGCGCCGGCGACAATTTCGGTAATCTCCTGCGTGATTGCGCCCTGACGCGCGCGGTTGTAGCGGAGATTCAGATCGTCGATGATCTCGTCGGCGTTTTTGGTGGCGGAATCCATGGCGGTGCGGCGGGCAGCCTGCTCGGAAGCGGTCGACTCACACAGCGCGCCATAAAGAACGCCGCCCAGGTATTCCGGAACGATGGCGTTGAAAACGGCTTCGCTGCCGGGCTCATACAAAATGGCGTTCTGCGTCTTGCGCTTCTTCGGTGGAGACGCGCAGGGGCAGAAGATCGAGCGTGCACGGCGTCTGCGAGAGCATCGAAACAAAGTTCGTGTAGCCGAGCGTGACAGCTTGCCGAAGCTTCCGTCGAGGAAGCCGTCAGCGAGCATTTTTGCAATCGTGTAGCAGTCGCCGATGGAGACGCTTGCCGCCTCGGCATAGCTTTCGGTGATGACCGTTACGTTCTTGCGCCGGAAATACTCCACGGCTTTCTTGCCGATCGGCAGCACGGCGGCGCCCTCCTCCATCTGGGAATAGGCCAGCTTGAGGATGTTGTTGTTATAGCCGCCGCTAAGCCCCGGTCGCCCGCAATGACAACGTAGGCGGGCTTGCCGTTGGGGTTGGCATGCAGATAAGGCGAGGTAAAATCGTTGTTGGTGTCGGCAATTTCGTCCATCGCCGCGTACAGCGTCTGGAAATACGGACGGCTGGAGATCGCCTTGGCCTGCGCCGAACGCAGCTTGGAGGCTGCGACCAGCTCCATGGCCTTGGTGATCTGGCGGGTGGACTGCATGCTCTTGATCCGGGTTTTGATCGCTTTTGTGGATAAGCCGGCCATGTGCGCGCCTCCTCCTTCTTATTGGTTTTGTAAGAACTCGGCAACGCGCGTGGTAATGGCCTTGTTCAAAAGCGCCTCGGTTTCCTTGCTCAGATCCTTCGTCTCGCGGATAGCGGTCAGAACATCTGCCGCGTTTGCTTCCATCCACGGATAGAGCTCGAGCTCAAACTCACGGATGCGCTCGACGGCACGTCCTTGAGGTAGCCGCCGATGACGGCGTAGAGGATGCAGACCTGATAGGCCACGTCCACCGGCGCGTTGCGGTCCTGCTTGAGGACTTCCACGATACGGGCGCCCTGCTCGAGACGGTCTCGTGTGTCCTTGTCGAGGTCGGAGCCGAACTGCGCGAAGCTCTGCAGCTCACGGTACTGCGAATACAGCAGCTTCAGCTTACCGGCGACCTTCTTCATTGCCTTGATCTGCGCGCTGCCGCCGACACGGGAGACGGAGATGCCGGGGTTGACTGCCGGCATGACGCCGGAGTGGAACAGCTCGGTCTCCAGGAAGATCTGGCCGTCGGTGATGGAAATGACGTTCGTCGGGATGTAAGCGGAAACGTCGCCCGCCTGCGTCTCGATGATAGGAAGGGCGGTCAAAGAGCCGCCGCCGAATTCCGGCGCCATACGCGCTGCGCGCTCGAGCAGACGGAGAGTGCAGATAGAACACGTCGCCGGGGTACGCCTCACGTCCGGGCGGACGGCGGATCAGAAGGGAAAGGGCACGGTACGCGGTGGCGTGCTTACTTAAGTCGTCGTAGATCACAAGCACGTCCTTGCCGTCGTGCATGAAAAATTCGCCCATCGTGCAGCCGGAATACGGCGCGATGTACTGCAAGGGCGCAAGCTCGGAGGCCGTTGCGGAGACGACGATGGTGTAGTCCATCGCGCCGGCGGCGTCGAGCGTGGAAACCAGCTGCGCAACGGTCGAGCGCTTCTGGCCGATGGCGACGTAGATGCAGATGACGTCCTTGCCCTTCTGGTTGATGATGGTGTCGGACGCGAGCGTCGTCTTACCGGTCTGGCGGTCGCCGATGATCAGCTCACGCTGACCTCTGCCGATCGGGATCATGGAGTCGATCGCCTTGATACCGGTCTGCAGCGGCACAGAGACGCTCTTGCGCTTCAGGATGCCAGGCGCGGGAGACTCGATGGGCGCAAACTTTTTTGCATCGATGGGGCCCTTGCCATCGATCGGCTGACCCAGCGCGTCAACGACACGACCGATCAGCTCATAGCCGACGGGAACGGACACGACACGACCGGTGCGGCGCACAGTGTCGCCCTCGCGGATGCCCTCTTCGTTACCCAGCATGACGATGGAAACGGAGTTTTCCTCCAGGTTCTGCGCCATGCCGTACACGCCGCCGGGGAATTCCAGCAGCTCGTTGACCATACAGCCCGTCAGACCTGCGGCCTTTGCGATGCCGTCGCCGATCAGAATGACGGTGCCGGTCTCGGACTGGTTGATCTTTGCTTCATAGTGTTTGATTTGAGAACGGATGATTCTTGAAATCTCTTCCGGTCTTAATTCCATTGCTTCACCAGCTTTCAGTAGAATAAAGCCTTGTTACAGGGCGCTGCTTTCGAGCAGCTGTTGGATCTGGCTCAGGTGGCTCTGTACGCTGCCGTCGAGCTGCCGGTCGGGCAGCTCCAGACGAATACCGCCGAGAAGCGACGCGTCTGTCCGCACCGTAAGCTCCACGTGCTTTTTGCATTTTGCCTTCCAGTTTTCGCGAAGCCGCTTCGTCTGTGCCTCGGTCATGGGCACGGCGCTGACCGCGCGGACATCGATGATGTTGTGGTCGCGGTTGTAGCGGCTGCGGAACGCCTGGAAACAGTCGGGCAGAGCCGAAATGGTGCCGTTGTCGCACAGAAGCTTCATGAAGTTCTGCGTATAGGGATGGACGCTGCCGCCCCACGCCTCGTCAATGAGCTTCTCACGCTCTTGCTTTTCGATGGAGGGCTCCATCAGAAGCCGTCCATAATCAGGATTTTGCCGAAACAGATCGCTGACTGCATGAAGCTCGCCCAGGATTTGTTCCTCCAGCGATTCCTCGCGGGCAAGATCATACAGCGCGCCGCCGTAGGTCATGGCAGTTTTGCTAATCATGATTCTTCACCCAATTCGTCGATGAACCGCTCGATGAGCGCCTCATGCTGCTTTTCGTCGATTTCCTTTTCAGCGACCTTCGAGGCAATTTCTACGGCAAGGCCGGAAATTTCGCGCTTCATCTCGTTCATCGCTTTGCGGCGCTCGAGCTCGATATCGCGGCTGGCCTTTTCGCGCATGGCCGCCGCTTCGCTTTGGGCGCTGGCAAGCATTGCGTCAGAACGGGTCTGCGCATTCTTGACGGCGCACGCTCGGTAATCTCTTCAGCCTCCGTGCGGGCAGTGAGCAGATGACCCTCATACTCGGCCTTGGCGGACTCGGCATCCTGCTTGGCGGAGTCGGCGTCGGCGTAGAGGGTATCGACCTCCTGCTGGCGCTGGGCGAGAATGTTCTGGATGGGCTTGAAAAGGAATTTTTTGAACAGATACATCTGAATGAACAGATTCAGGATCTGTGCGATGAAGGTCCAGCCTTCAAAGGCTACCAGGGATTGATAGGACAAGGCTGCCGCCTCCTTTCAGATTGTGAGGTTGCCGTCTTACAGCATGCCCAGGAACAGGTTGGGCGCCACAAAGATCAGAAGCAGGCCGGTGACGAAGCCGTAAATACCGGTCGTCTCGGCGCAGGCGATACCCAGAAGCATCGTCGAGGTCAGCTCGCCCTTCATTTCCGGCTGGCGGGCGATGGCCTCCACAGCCTTACCTGCCGTGTAACCTTCGCCGATACCAGGGCCGATACCGGCAATCAGTGCCAAACCAGCGCCGATGGCACAGCCCATGAGTACGATTGCTCTTTCTAACATGTTGATATCCTCCTAAAAATTATTAACGTTTTATCCGCGGCACGCTGCCGCATAATAAATAAAGTATGTACGGCTTACTCCGCCGCAGTGGAGATGAACATCATCGTCAGCATGCAGAAGATGAACGCCTGCATGAAGCTTCCGAACCAGTCGAAATACAGAGAGATGATGGCGGGGATGCCGACGGTAAGGAACGGAATCGCGCCCAGCCACTGCCCGACAACGCCGGGGATGATGGAGAACAGCGCGTGGTTCGCGACAACGAGCGCCGCATAGACAAGGGTCGAGATGACCGTGCCGGAGACGATGTTGCCGAAGTGACGGAACGCCATCGAGATCGGCGTGAAAACCTCGCCCAGCACGTTGAACGGCGCCATCACGAAGATGGGGTCGCAGAAGCCCTTGAGATAGCCGAGAAGGCCGTTGGTCCTGAGCTTGGTGAACGTGATGATCACGAACACGACGATGCCCCATGCCAGCGTGGTCGAGACATCCGCCGTGGGCGGCCACAGACCGACCAGAGACGAAAGACTCGAGAAGATGGACATGGCAAAGATGGTGCTGACGAACGGCACATAGCGCATCCACGCCTCGCCCATATTGCTGCGGACGAAGTTTTCCGCCGTCAGGACGATCTTTTCCGCGATTGCCTGCCGCTTGGAGATGTTGCTGACCTTCATCTCGTGCGTCAGGCAGATGCAGACCAGCGTCAGCACCAGCATCACGCCCCAGCTGACAACCAAGCGTTGCCGTGATGGGGATGCCGCCCAGAATGGGGATCTCAAAATAAATTGGCGCGCCCTGAATATTGACATTCATTTACGAACGGTCTCCTTCCAAATCAGAATCTATATTGGCCGCTTCGGCGGGGGTCTCCTTTGGCTTGTCCGGCTTGTACAGCCCGAGCGCGCGCATCGCGTAGATGACGAGCTGCGGCATCAGAAGCGGAATGATCGCTGCGATGGGGTGGAAGCAGGGAGCGAAGACGCTCACCGCAACGCCTGCAAAGCAGAAGAACATGCGCAGACTGTACGACTGGCGGACATATTTCGAGGCGTATTCCTTCATGCCGACGGCTTTCTGCAGCGTCACGCCGAGCAGGAAGAAGTTTGCCACGGCAATGGCAGTTCCGAGCAGCGCGCCGAGCACGACGGTGTAGTCGAATTTATGCACAATCGCAAACACCGCGCACATCAGCACGTCTCCGAGCAGAACACCGATGGCAATGTGACCCGTCTCTTTCAGAACGGCTTTCTGAACTTTCATAGACATACCCCCTTCGTGGTCAGATGTGATCGCCGTAGCCACGCGGGGGCTTGGGCGTATCGTTGTCTTTTCTTTTTTGCAGTCAGCTTCCGGTAAAATTGCAAGGCCGTGCTTGCCGACGTGAGCAGGCCGAGAATCAGCGCAACGATGGTGACCCATACGCCAAGACTATATTTTGTCTGCAGCCAGTGGGCCAGCCACAGCAGCACCACCGGCGGCGTGATGAGCGAGAAGCCGAGCTGGCCAACCAGCGCGATTCCCCGGCAGAGCTTCTGCATGAACTGGACGTGGCGCATTGCGGCCTCCTACCGATTTTTGGATTTTATCTGCCTGCGCGCAAAGAATTTTGGCGGAACAGCCAAACGAATGCGTTCTTCGCATTTCGCACAAGAAATTTGCAAAAAATTAACACTTCTTGATTATACTAGCACAAGAAAACGAAATATGCAATATACTAGTTTCAAGATGCGAATACCACTTTTTGACATAACAGCGTTCAATATACCACAATTTTTTTTTGATACGTCTAGTCAGGTTTTCCCAAAGGCGGTATAATAAAAAGAATAAAAATTTGAAAGGATCGAAACCAAGAAAACTGCAGCAAAATAAAACAAAAAACTGAAATTTACAGAAGAATCAAGGAGAAAAACATGGAAAAAAATTTTTCCGGCTATTGCCGGGTTTCAGATGGGCCGCGGCTCGTTTTTCTGGAGCAGGACGATGACGGCACGTGGGAAGCGGATTGCAATTATGACGCTGACTGCCTATCGACTCGGAGTGTCCCATCGGCCGGGAAATCACGGAATTTTGGAACAAAACGGGAGGATAATTTCCCATAAACCGCAAATCCGCCCGCCGCAAATCTTTGCGGCGGGCGGCTGTTTTTATTTATGCTCCATATGGGCGCAGGGATCGGGCGCTGTGGGACCGTCATCGAGAAATTCGCTTACCCGGATGTTGCGCGAGACCTTCATTGTCTCGACATGCTTGTGAATGAGCTCCTTGACGACCAGCGGCTCTTTGACATTTACGAGATCGATGTGGGGCGTGCTCTTGTCCGACGAGTGGACGACGATCGTGCCAACACCGAAGATACGCTGGAACAGGCCAACGCGCGCAGAAATATCCGACACGCGGTACAGCAGCGTCTCTTCTATCTTCATGCTCATAAGCCCTGTCTGGACGAACAGACGGTCTTCGGACAGGTAGTACTTTGTGAAGCTGATGGGCATACCCAAAATGCGCTTGCGGTCCTCCCAGATGGTGTCGATGCCGGTTTTCATGCGCAAGCCTCCCATTTCTTTTTATAGAGTATACCGCGTTTTGCCGCTGCGGTCAAGTGCGGGGTTTGCGCGGCAGCGAAAAGGGAAAGACGGCGGAAAAATTCCGCAATGCCGAACAAAATCCAGCGCTTTTTGCCAATGCCGCTTGACAAGCGGACGAGGCTGATATACGTTATCTTTATCAAAAAACAATGGATGGTTCTGCATGAAAAAAACGCATGATACGGGAATGAAATTTGCGATTCTGGCGCTGGGCTTCTGCCTGGTGTTTTTCGGCTCGTTCTGGGTGGGGCGGTATGACGTATCTCCGATGCAGACGCTGCGGATTCTGCTGGACTGGCTGCTGCGGACCGTAAGCCGGGGAAGACTCTTTCTGATACAGACCTGGCAGGCGCGCGAGCAGGCGGTGGTGATCAACGTCCGTCTGCCGCGGGTGGCAGCGGCAGCGCTGGTCGGCGCGGCGCTTTCCACGGCGGGCTGTTCCTATCAGGGCATGTTCCGCAACCCCATGGTCTCGCCGGATCTGCTCGGCGCATCGACCGGCGCGGGCTTCGGCGCGGCGCTGGGACTTCTGTTCGGACTTGGCTACGGCGCGGTGACGGGGCTGTCTTTTGGCTTTGGACTTCTGGCGGTGCTGCTGGCGTATCTCATTTCGCGCGTCAGCAAAATCCAGACGACGCTTGCGATGGTGCTGGCGGGCGTGATGATCAGCTCGCTGTTCACCTCCGGCACTTCTTTTATTAAACTGGTGGCAGACCCAACCGATCAGCTGCCTGCCATTACCTACTGGCTGATGGGCTCTCTGACGTCCATCAAGGCGCGTGACGTGCAGTTTGCCGTGCTTCCGATTCTTGTGGGGCTGATTCCGTTATGGCTGCTGCGCTGGCGGTTGAATCTGCTGACCGTGAGCGAGGCGGAGGCGCGGAGCATGGGCGTGGACACGGCGCGGCTTCGCGTGGTGGTCGTTCTGTGCGCCACGCTCATGACTGCAGGAAGCGTTGCCATCAGCGGCATGATCGGCTGGGTGGGGCTTGTGATCCCGCATTTTGGGCGCATGATCTTCGGACAGGACTACCGAAAGCTGCTTCCGGCTTCCAGTCTGCTCGGCGCAACGTTTCTGATGGTGGTCGACGATCTGGCGCGGACAGTCACGACGAGCGAGATCCCGCTCGGCATTCTCACCTCGTTCGTCGGCGCACCGGTGTTTTTGTATCTCATTTTGTCGGGAGGGACGCAGCGTGGCGATTGAAGTCAAAAATTTACGATTCTGCTACGGCGGGCGCCCTGTCATCGGAGACGTGTCCTTCACGGCGGAAAAAGGAGAGCTGCTGGCCGTACTCGGGCCGAACGGCGTTGGAAAGAGCACGCTCTTCCGGTGCCTGCTCGGGTTTCTGGAGCCGGTTTCCGGCGAAATTCTGGCGGAAGGCAAGCCGCTGTCCGGCTATTCCCGGCGGGAGCTGGCAAGGAAAATTGCCTACATTCCGCAGTCGCACACCCCTGCGTTCGACCACACGGTCCTGGACAGCGTCCTCATGGGCATGACCGCGCAGCTGGGCGTTTTTGAGCAGCCCGGAGCGCTTCAGCGGGAAAAGGCCTTGCAGATGCTGCGCGCGCTCGGGATTGAAAAGCTCTCAAGCCGCGGCTGCATGAAAATCAGCGGCGGCGAGCGGCAGCTGATGCTTCTGGCGCGGGCGCTGGTGCAGGATGCATCGATGCTCATCATGGACGAGCCGACGGCGAATCTTGATTACGGCAACAGCTGCCGTGTCATGGAGCGCGTGAAGAAGCTGGGCAGGCAGGGCTACACGATCATTTTTTCCACGCACGACCCCAATCAGGCGTTTTCCTACGCGACCAAGGTGCTGGCGCTCAAGGACGGCGGCGTGATGGCGTCGGGCGCGCCGCGCGACGTTTTGACCGAGGCGGTTCTCTCGCAGCTCTACGGCATTCCGGTCGCGCGCTGCGAGGTGCAGACGAAGCTCGGCACAAAAACCATCTGCATGCCCATGCCGGGCGGGGAGGAGGACAACTGATGTTTCGTTGGACAGACGATATGGTACGGTTCATGCGCGACGCCGCGGGCTTCGGCTCGTATCAGACCGAGCTTGCCGGTTGGATCTGCAGTCAGATTCCGCAGGCGCGGCATGTGTGCGACGCGGGCTGCGGGCTGGGCTTTCTGGCGCTGCAGCTGGCGCAGCGCTACCCCCGCGTGACGGCGGCGGATATTTCCGAGCAGGCGCTGGACATTGCGCACGCGCAGGCGGAAGAAAAACGGGTATCCAATCTGGAAATCGTGCAGACCGATTTGCTGGCGTATGCGCCCGAGACGCGCTTCGACGCGATGGTGTTCTGCCTGTTCGGGAAAATGCCGGAGATTCTGCCGATAGCAAAGCACTGCTGCGCGGGCAGAATCGTCGTGATCAAAAAGGCGTTCACGCACCACCGGTTTTCGATGTCTCGCGTGCCGCTGCGAGACGAGGCGACCGACCGGGCAGCAGATTTCCTGCGTGAGCGCGGCGTGCGGTTTTCATTGGAAACACGCGAGTTTGAAATGGGGCAGCCGCTACGAAGCCTTCGCGATGCGGTGCGGTTTTTTGAAATTTACAGCAAGGACGCGCCCGGCACGCTCACGCGCGAGGCGGTGCGCGCAAGGCTCACTGAGACGGGCGACGCGCAGTTCCCGTATTACCTGCCGCAGAAAAAAGCGCTCGGGCGCTTTACCATCGACACAAAAGGATATTCCGGAGGAAATTTTATGAAAGAACTCTTTGAACAGATATTGCACGCGCTCGAACGCGGAGAAAACGTCGTGCTTTGCAGCATCCTTGCCTCGTCCGGCTCTGCGCCCAGAGGCGCGGGCGCGAAGATGGCGGTGTTCCCGGACGGCACCGCGCTCGGGACCATCGGCGGCGGCGCAGTCGAGCGCATTGCGCAGCAGCAGGCGCTGGAGCTTTTCAGGACGGGGGCGTCGTATTGTCAGGCGTTCTGCCTGGCGCCCAATCAGGTCAATGATATCGGCATGATCTGCGGCGGCACCGTGATGGTGTATTTCCGTTTCTTCGATCATTGCAGCCCGCAGGACGCGGCGCTGGTCCGCGCGATTCTGGAGCTTTTTGCAGAGCGGGCAGGACGCCTGGCTTGTCAGCCGCATGGAGCAGGGAAAAATCACCGCCATGGGAACCTTTGACGAAACCCAAGGGCTTCGCTTCGCGCAGCTGGACGAGCAGATGCTGCGCCCCTGGCTTACCAGCAGCGCGGTCTATCGGAAGGGCGAGCCGTCTTATTATGTCGAGCCGATCAGCCGCGCGGGAAGAGTCTACATCTTCGGCGGCGGACATGTGGGAAGGGCACTGGTGCCGGTGCTGGCAAATGTCGGCTTCCGCGTGGCGGTGTTTGACAACCGCGAGGACTTCGCGAAGCCGGAAAACTACCCCGCAGCCGAGCAGGTGATCTTTGGTGACTACTATCATATTGAAGAAAAGGTGCATATCACGGAGCGCGACTATGTCACCATCATGACCCCGGCCATCAGGCAGACCGCGAGGTGCTGCTGCAGGCGATGAAAACGCCTGCGTGCTACGTCGGCTGCATCGGAAGCCGGCACAAGATTGCCGCAACCAATCAGTATTTGATGGATAACGGCGTTGAAGAAGCGGAGCTTTCACGCATCCACGCGCCGATCGGCATTACGATTTTTGCCGAAACACCGGAGGAAATCGCCATCTCTATCGCCGCCGAGCTGATTCGCTGCCGAGCGCAGTTTGCCGGTACGGAGAAGGCAAGAAAGGGAAAGCATGCACATCTTTTTGACCGGCGACGTGCAGGTCGGAAAAAGCACGATCATAAACAAGACGCTCGCCGCGCTGAAAATAGAACGCCCCGGCGGCTTCCGGAGCGTTTCGGTGCCGGACCTGCCGGACGGCGCGATGTCCGTCTATCTGCTTGCGGCGGCGGAGAAAGCGCCCGCGATGGGCGATTTCAACTGCGTCGGCATCCGCAAAGGCTGCGGGCGCGGCATCGAAAAATTCCCGCAGGCGTTTGAGACGGCAGGCGTGCAGGCGCTCAAAAATGCGGAGCAGTCGCGGCTGATTCTCATGGACGAGGTCGGGCGGATGGAAAGCGCGGCGGCGCAGTTTTCCGCGCGGATGGAAGCGCTTCTGGACGGAAGCGTTCCGATTCTCGGCGTGGTGCAGAAAATCGCCGACACACCGCTTACAAACGCCATCCGCACACATCCGAACGTGCGTGTGCTGACCGTCACAAAGGAAAACCGCGAGCAGATGGCGCGTGAGGTTCTGCGGCTGATTTCCAAAGAGCTGGACCGGACGACAGATTCTGCCGGAGCAATTGTCTTCCGGGGCGATACGGTTCTGATGATTCGCGCGGGCAGCTACTGGTCGTTTCCGAAGGGGCATGTGGAGCCCGGCGAGACGCTTTTGCAGGCGGCATCGCGCGAGACGCGCGAGGAGACCGGCATCGAAGCGGCGCTTCTGGAAGATTATCCGCTGCCCGTTCCCTCGGCGTGGGAGGACGACCGCAGAACCGTCTGGTTCTATCCGGCGCGGTATCTGGCAGGTGACCTGTGCGCGCAGAAAAGCGAGGTCAGCGAGGCAGGTTGGATAAAGATATCGGATGCGGCGAAGAGAATTACGTTTGCGCCCGACCGGGCAGCGTTTCTCAAAGCGCTTGAAATCATGAAAATCAGCCGGTAAGCAAACTGCTTACCGGCTTTTCGTCAGGACCCCAGGTTGTCTTCGGGGATGTCTTCGCCTTCCTTTGGATCGTCGTCATGGTTTCCGCCTTCTAATATGAACGCGCCCATCACGGCGATGGCGACGACTGCGCCCAATCTGGCCAGAACCGGGAGCAGAAAATACGCGACGAATGCGACAAGCACGGCCGTGAGCGCCGCGCAGACAGAATAGCGCATGAAAAGACCCTCCTGTATCGATTTTTTCCATCATAGCAGAACCGGACGAATGTCAAATGGCTTGCGGTTCGCAGTCCCATCTGGTATGATGAAGAAAAACGAAAAAAGGATGGTGCCGCATGAACGAACCGTTTGCATTTTATGAAAAAACTGCCGAATACGTGAAGCAAAGAGCGCCCTTTGTCCCTGAGATTGCGCTGATTTTAGGCACGGGGCTGGGACCGCTTGCCGGGCAGATCGAAAACCCCGTGACGCTGGACTACCGGGAGATTCCGAATTTTCTGGTGTCCACCGCGCCGGACCACGCCGGAAAGCTGATCTTCGGCACGCTCGAGGGAAAGAAGCTCGTGTGCATGTCCGGAAGATTCCATACCTACGAGGGCTACGATTTTGAGCAGCTGTCCATTCCCGTGCGGCTTTTTAAGCTGCTGGGGGTAAAGCAGGTGATTGTGACGAACGCGGCAGGCGGTGTAAACGAGGGCTACCGCCCGGGCGATATCATGGTGATTTCCGACCACATCAAATTAAACGGCGCAAGCCCGATGCGTGGGAAAACCTTCCGGAGTTCGGCGACCGCTTCTTTGACGTGAGCCGGATGTACACCCCGCGCCTGCGCGAGCTTGCGCTGCGGCTGGCAAAGGGAACGAAGCTCCGCGTCCACGAGGGCGTCTACTTCTTCATGCCGGGTCCGCAGTTTGAAACGCCGGCGGAAATCCGCGCGATCCGGCTTCTGGGCGGCGATGCGGTCGGCATGTCGACGGTTACGGAAGCGCTCACGGCGGCACACTGCGGGCTGGAGCTGCTCGGCTTTTCCGTCATTACGAACATGGCAGCGGGCATGCTGGACCAGCCGCTCACGACCGAGGAGGTCAGCGAAACGGGGCGCATGATCGAACAGCAGTTCAGCACCTACTTAAAATCCATCATCCGGGAGATGCACTGATATGGAAGATACCAGAGCCGACAAGGGCTTAGCCTTTATGCTGCAATATGAAAACGTCGCGTGGTACGACGCGGGCACGGTGAAAATTCTCGACCGGCGCGTGTATCCGCGCAACGTGGAATTTGTGACGTGCCGGACGCATGTGGAGGTCATGCAGGCCATCCGCGACATGGTGACCCAAAGCGCGGGGCCGTATACCGCGGCCGGAATGGGCATGGCGCTCGCTGCGTGGGAGTGCCGGGAAAAGCCGGAAAAAGAGCAGCTTGCGTTTCTTCAGCAGGCGGCAGCGTGCATTGCAGACGCCCGCCCGACGACCAAAAAGCGCATGGAGCAGGGTGTACCGGCTGCCTCGCGGCGGCAGAGCAGGCGCTGAAGGCGGGCACGCGCGTCGACGAGGCAATCCGCGCCCACGTTGTCCGGGCGAACAACTCCCGGTATTCCAAGGTCAACGAGATTGCAAGATATCTCGTCGCGATGTTCCCGCAGAAACGGGGACCGTCATGACCCAATGCTTCGGCGAGACAATTGTGGGCATGATGCTGAAAGAAGCGAAAAAGCTCGCCGGAAAGCAGCTGCGGCTGTTCTGCCCGGAGACGAGACCGTATTTTCAGGGCGCGCGCCTGACCGCGACCGTCTGCCATGACATGGGCTTTGATGTGACGGTCATCACCGACAACATGCCGGCGTTTGTCATGGAGCGCGAGGGAGTGGACGTGTTCACGTGCGCGGCGGACGCGATTTGCCTTGACGGATACGTCGTCAACAAGGTCGGCACGTTCCAGATCGCCATCTGCGCGAACCACTTCGGCATTCCGACCTTCGTAACCGGCGCGCCCGACGCGGGCCACCCGACGAAGGACACCGTGACGATCGAGATGCGGGACCCCGAGTTTACGCTTCAGGCCATGGGCGTCCGGACGGCGGCAGAGGGCGTGAAGGGCTACTATCCGGCGTTCGATCTCACGCCGCCGCACCTCATTTCCGGCATCGTCACCGACCGGGGCGTGTTCTCCACCCTTCGATTTGCAGCGGTACTTCTCGTCCGGCGGCATGGGCGAATACGAGATGGTCGTGTAGCGGCTGCGTTTGTGGCGGTATTTCACAAATTTTTGACGGATTATTGAGCAGAACCGGCAGGAGCCTTTGCAGGCTTCTGCCGGTTTTTGCTGGCTCCGGCATCAGAAAATGACGGAGATCTTCAAAAATGTGCACGATGGGATACATGCAGGAAAAAAGCATTTGGAGGCGGCGGCGGAAACTTGCAGAAAAAGCGCTTATTTGATGGAAGACCTGCGTTTTTGCAAGAGGACCGGCGGCAGGATGCAGGGACGGAAAATGCAGGATGAATTGCAGGAAAACTTCCTGCAATTCATGAACAATGCTGAAATTTATGTAAAATCAACAAATATAGGAAATGTAAACTGTACAAAACGGTTGAATTTGCCGCGCGGATGCGTATAATAAAGACTGTAAAGAGAAATGAGTCGCTGCGAAAATGCAGCGTAGGATTCAAAACGGAGGAAAGAGTTATGCTGAGTATTCTGGCTGTCTGCGGCGCTGCGTATCTTGCCGGTATGGTTGCAATGACCATGCATGGTATGAAGAACTAAGAAATAACCAAAAACGATCGATGCCCGCCGCACACTGTGCGGCGGGCGTTTTGCGTCAGTTCTGTGCGGCGAGCAGCTCGTCGAGAGAAAAGAGCGGCTCGGGCGTGTAGCGCGAGGCGTCGATGCGCGCACCGAGAAAGTCATGCAGCCGGTCCGGCTGCGCGATCAGAGCCCGTTTTTGCTCTGCGCGCAGGCGCTTGACGGCGGCTTCCAGACGGCACGCCTCGCTTCTCGTCTGCGCCGACCAGAGCGCGTCCAGCGCAATGACGCGATGGCTTTTCGTGTATTTTGCGCCCGGGGTCAGGCGCAGCACATGCTCTCGCATGCGGCGGCGGGGATCGGTGGTGATGCCGGTGTAGTGCGACCCGTCTTCGCAGCGCACCATATAAATATAGTAGCTCAAAGCTTCAAGAGCTCCCGGCAAACGGCGGCAAAGCCCGGAATATCCAGCGTCTCGCCGCGAACCGTGGGGAAAAGCCTGCCGCTTCGATGGCGCCTGAAAGCTGCTGCTTGGTAAACTCCCCGAAGCCGGAAGACAGCGCGTTGACCAGCGTTTTTTCTGCGCTGGGCAAAGCTTGCCTTCACGACGCGGAAGAAGAGCGTTTCGTCCGAATCGGGCAGGGGGCTCGGCGCGCATGGTAAGCTTCAGCACGCTCGACGTGACCTTCGGCTGCGGAATGAAGCACGACGGCGGCACATCGAACAGCAGCTCAGGAACGGCATAATACTGGCAGAAGACCGAAAACGCGCCGTAGTCTCCCTTTCCGGCAGGCGCGCAGATGCGCTGGGCAACCTCCTTCTGCACCATGACCGTCACTGCCTCAAACGCGCGGCTCTCCAGCAGCGCTGCCAGCACCGGCGTTGTAATATAGTAGGGAAGGTTTGCGCACGCCATCGGACGAAGCCCGGAAAATTCTTCTTCGACCAGCGCTTTGATATCGGTTTTCAGAATGTCTGCGAAGATGATCGTCAGGTTCTCATTTCCTGCCATCGTCTCGGCAAGCACGGGCTGCAAGCTCCGGTCGACCTCCACTGCGACGACCTTCTTTGCGCTCCGGCAGAGCTGCTGCGTCAGAGGTCCGATGCCGGGGCCGACCTCCAGCACAGCGCAGGTGTCGTCGATGCCGGCGTCCAGCACGATCTCGCGCGGCACCCAGCTCTGTGTCAGAAAATTCTGCCCCTTCGCCTTGGAAAAGTGAAAGCCGTGGCGGGTTAAAAGCGCCTTAATCTCGTTGATATTACAAAGATCCATAAAAACCTCTTTATCTGCACATATAAAATAATTGCCCTTCGTCAGCTATCATTGTAGCAGGCGAAGGGCAGTTTTTCAATTGCCGTTATTGCGCAGGCTGCTCGGCTTCCGCGGTGGCTCGGATGTAGACCTCGACATCCTGTGCGCCCCAGAGGATGCAGTCGTGGTACGAGCCTTCTCCCATGTAGATATCGATCACGTTGGAATTTGCCAGCATGTTCGAGCCCGTATCCTCGGCAATGAAGTCCCCGGCAAATGTGCCGTCCTCGAGATAGAGCCAGACCTCCGTGCCGTAGGGAATCACGTGGGGATTGACGGCGAGGGTTCTTCCAACGGTGGTCTGCGTGCCGGTCGAGGTCTGCCCGGTGACGCAGTAGGCGGTCGCGATAAAGTCGCCGAGCTTCACCAGATCGTCCGGGCGCTCCAGATCCGCCTTCGTCGCGCGGGTGATGGCGTTATCCGCTTCGGCGGCGGGCGCCTGCTCCTGCGCGTCCTCCGGCGCGGGCGTTTCTTCCGGCGTCTCAAGCGCGGCTTCCGGGGCAGGCTCTTCGATGGTTTCTACAACCGTTTCATACGAAAGCGTCGTGAGAACCGGGACGCTTTCGGTTTTTTCAGCGGCAGCTTCCGGCTGCGTCTGCGAAGCTTTGACAGGCTCCGGCAGGGAAATGGACTCGGCTTTTGCCTGGGTGTCGGGAAGAAGCAGGCAGGCGGTAAGCAGGAAGGCGGCAAGCGCACAGGTCTTGAACCTTGCTGTCAGCATCATTGCAGCAACACTCCTTTCAGAAATCGGAAACACGATTGGTTAAGTAATTACAAAATAGATACAAACAAGTTACGAATCAGTATCTATTTGTACATTATACCGATAATCTGAAAAAAGTCAAGAGAAATATGCAAAAACATGAATAAACCGGAATATTTTTATATAAAATAACTTGTTGGGAGAACAAAGAAAAAGAAATAATCTTGCCGAAAAAGTAAAGAAAATATAACAAAAACATGAATATTGTGACAAATTAGTAAATTTTGCGTTTTTCTTGCAAACGCATTTGACACGGACGAAAAAACGCGCTATATTC
>VOFG01004231.1_pt1 | contig 49617 bp, 59 predicted proteins | sample 5384171 | NCBI WGS metagenome assembly VOFG01 (sample SAMN12384726, study PRJNA508395) | human gut metagenome | isolation source: healthy gut F | host: Homo sapiens
GATGGCGGACTGCCGCCGCGGCCTGATCGACCAGATCCTTGTCAAGTCTATCTCACGCTGCCCGCAACACCAAGGACTGCCTTCAGAACATCCGTGAACTGAAAGAGTTGGGTGTCAATGTCCGATTCGAGCGTGAAGGTATCGATACTGTCAATGTGAGCAGTGAGCTCATCACCGCCATCTACGCTGCCTTTGCTCAAAAAAGAGTGAGTCCATCTCCGGTAATCGGCAATGGGGTTATCAGCGTAGTATGGAGCAGGGAACTTTTAACATACTATGCACCTGTGGGATTCACACTTATAGAACGGCAATCTACAGATCAACCAGGCTGAAGCACCAACGATCAGCGGATTTTTACAGAGTATTTAAGCGGTAATAATTCGAGAGAAATTGCGGCCGCCCTGAACAAAAGATAAGGCGCTCGGAAGGCATTGGCGGAGAGAAGCTATCGACTATATCCTGCAAAATGGCGCTACGCAGGAAACGCACTTCTCCATCGACAGCTTTGACACGGAACTGTTCGGTGAACTCGTTGAGAAAATTATCACAGAGAGTAATGACTCCGTCCGCTTCTGCCTGAAAAAAATGGGCTGGAGCTGCGGGAGTCCATAGAGAGGACGGTGCGGTGATGGGAAACCGGAAGCAGCCCTTCGGTTACAAGATGGCTCTGGGTGAGATCGTCATACAGGAATCAGAGGCGAAACTTGTGCAGGAGATTTTCCTCCGATATATCGCAGGAGAATCCTTGAAATGAGTTGACCGAGTCGCTTCGCCAGCAGGATATCTCATACGACGAGGGACGGCTCTGGAACAAAAATATGGTCGCCCGTATTCTGGCGGACGCCGCTACACCGGAAAAGAAAAAGAATATCCCAAGCTCATAGATAAGGAACAGCTCATTGCAACAAATGAAAAACGCTCAAACAAGCCCCAACTTCCGAAAAGACGGAAGCCCAAAAGGTGCTGCGCAGGCTCTGTGGCACACCGCCATCCGAGCCCGCAAAGTGTCACCGACCCGGAACGCATACAGCATCAGCGCAGTCCAGCGCCAGCCACACATTCTAAAACGCAGGAGGCTATGAGGTGCAGAAAGAGTACTATACCGATAAGATCATGTCCAACACCGCTTGGACGATGGCTGGAATCTTTGCAGACAAGGGCATCACCGGAACCTCGGCCAAGAAGCGTGAGGACTTCATGCGGATGATTCGGCACTGCCGCCAGAAGAAAATCGATGTCATCCTGACCAAATCGGTCTCCCGCTTCTCCCGCAACACGGTGGACTGCCTCTACTATATCCGGGCGCTCAAACAGCTTGGCATCGCAGTCATCTTCGAGAAGGAAAATATCAATTCTCTGGAGGAGGACAGTGAGCTGCGAATCACCCTCTCCGGAGCCTTCGCCCAATCTGAAAGTGAATCTATCTCCGCCAATGTCACATGGGGGAAGCGCCGTGCCATGGAAGCCGGAAAGGTCAGCATCCAATATAAAAAGCTGTATGGCTACCGCAAGGGTGAGGATGGTCAGCCGGAGATCATTCCGGAACAGACCGAAATTGTCCGATGGCTCTATGAGCGCTATCTCACTGGAGCCAGCCTGCGGATGATCAAAGATGAACTGGAACAGCAAGGCGTCAAGTGCTTCGAGGATTCTCCGGAGTGGACCATTTCCCGCATCCGTAGCATCCTGCAGAATGAAAAATACTGCGGCGATGTGCTGATGCAGAAGACCTTCCGGCAGGACTTTATCAACCGCAAGGCTATCAAGAATACAGGCCAACTTCCCATGTACCTCATTGAAAATCACCATGAGGGCATTGTCAGCCGTGAAAAGTATGATGCCGTACAGGCAGAGATGGCACGGCGGAATGCAGCAAAGAGCCCCTCCAAGAACGCAGTCACGGGGATGGCCTCCTACGCCAGCAAGTATGCGCTCTCGGAGCGGTTGGTCTGCGGTGAGTGCGGGACCCTGTATCGCCGCTGCACATGGACACGAAACGGTGAAAAACGAATCGTATGGCGCTGTGTGAGCCGATTGGACTACGGCAAGAAATACTGCCACAATTCGCCCACACTGGATGAAGCACCACTCCAGCAAGCGATCCTCGCAGTCCTGAATACAGCCATGGCTGACAAGAATAGCTTGATCCGGCAGATCACAGCTGCAATGGAAACGGAGCTCATCCCATTCCCTGGTGGCACAATGAGCCTTGGAGACATTGAACGCAGGCTGAGGGTGCTGGAGCAGCAGTTCCAAACACTGCTGGAAAAAGGCCACGGATGATCCTGCCGCCTATGGCGGTCAGTTCAAAGAAATACTGGACGAGCAGACTTTCCTGAAGGAAAACGGTCCGTGATCCTCGCAAATAACAACGAACAGGCAAAAGCCAATCAGCGCATCATGGATGCCGCACAGACATTGGAAAACGCATCGCCCACATTACAGAGTGGGACGAGAGCGCCGTTCGCCAACTGGTGGAGACAGTAAAAATTCTATCCAAGGATGAGGTCGCAGTCACCCTGAAGGGTGGCATTGAGATTTGCCAGAAAATTATGTACTGAAAGAAGGTGGAAAGATGATTTTTGTAACCGGTGATTGCCACGGAAACTTTGAACGTTTCAAGCCGAAATATTTCCCGGAGCAGGCACAAATGACAAAGCGGGACATCGTGATCTGTGCCGGAGACTTTGGTGGTGTGTGGTTTGGAGACGGCCGTGACGAGGCTGCATTGGCCTGGCTGGAAAGTCTTCCGTTCACGCTGGCCTTCGTCTGCGGGTCATGAGAACTACGACGCACTGGAACGATATCCGGTGAAAGACTGGCACGGCGGCAAGGTACACCGCATTCGCTCTCATGTCCTGCACCTGATGCGTGGACAGGTCTTCGAGCTGGAAGGCTATCACTTCTTCACCATGGGCGGAGCAAAAAGCCATGATACGGAGGACGGCATTCTGGAACCGGGTGCTCCGGATTTTGAGCGAAAGCTCCTGATGCTGCAGAGAAAGCCCCGAGCGAGGTATCGCATCAATCACATTTCGTGGTGGGCGCAGGAGATGCCTTCTGAGGAGGAGTACGCTGAAGCACGGAAAAATCTGGCCAAGGTTGATTGGGCGGTGGACTATGTTATCACGCACTGCGCTCCCACCAGCATTGCTCTCGTGGAAAACCGCCACAATGAGGCAGACCCGCTCACAGATTTCCTGCAGGAGGTCAAGGAGAGAGCACATTATCACTACTGGCTGTTCGTCTCTGCTTTGAGCGTTGAATCAGGCGCTGTGCGCCGGAAAGGAGAAACTATGAATATCCGAAAGGCTGTGGACTACAGCACAATGTTTGCCACACTGGAATCTGTCATGAAAGCAGATCTGCCGCAGATGGAGCTGTACTGCGAAATCGGCAAGGCCGTCTGTGCCCACTCGGAAAAGGGTGCAGCGGTAGCTGCTGCGGAGTTCATAAAGAACAATACCCGGATATGACCGGCTTCTCTCCGCGCAATGTGCGCCGGATGCGGGATTTCTGGCAGTTGTACAGCGGCACGCCGGAACTGCTTGGCGAAGCGCTTCACTTGAATTGGACACAGAACGTTGTGATCATGGAGGCAGGGCTGCCCGCAGAGGAGCGCCGCTGGTACATCCGGCAGGCTACAGCACGGAATCTATCCAAGGCGGAGCTTCTGCGAATGATCGAGGATTCTGCGTATCTGGAAAGTGTTCTCGACGAAAAGGTCGATGTGTGGTATAATGAGGGCAACGATGAGATTTCGGAGGGAACGCAGTATGAAGAGGATCCTGTTTATCTGTCATGGCAATATCTGCCGCAGCCCCATGGCCGAGTTCGTGATGAAGGACTTGGTAAAAAGGCGGGACTGGCATCGCAATTTCATATCGAATCAGCGGCTACCAGTCGGGAGGAGATCGGCAACCCAGTCTATCCTCCGGCCGAGGATTTCGAGGCGGCCTGGCAGGATGTTCTTGAAGGGTGCCAGGAACTTATGAAAAAGTTGATCGTAAATGAACTTTTGAAGGGATAATTCTCAGCCCCATAGGTATCGAGAGAACCAAAGATAATGATAATCTGCAATACATCACTCACGATAGAGGCACTTGATATGATGGCAACGCTCTGTAATTTGGATTTTAACCGTGTTGAATTCGATGCGGTTAGAGGTCGTGGAGGCTTGATTAACATCGTGATGATTCTACAGAAGTGTGAGGAATAAGATTTGAAAAAACGAAGTAGCATTATACATGGTGACATGGCTATACAATGGGCGAGCACAGTGATTAGTTATGTACACGATGCAGAAGGGTTGCCTCTTTGCGAACAATTGGATTATTACTGTATCGACTATTTAAAAAAAGCGGTTCTACCTCATAAGAAAACCATATTGCATGATTATATTGAAGCAGTAATTATAGACATCTATTCATATATGCTTGATAAGCATTTTCCGGGTGAGGTTATTGCCGATTTGGATGAGTGTTCGGAGTACTATCAGCTTCCTATTGACTCACTTGGTAAAAGACAATTTCGGTTTGATTCCACGGGAGAACTTTTGAGTGGAGACTTTGAGGATGCCGAAGTATACGCAGATAATTTCTTGAATTTGTTCCAGGAGAAGTTGCTATCCACTTTGGCAGAGGATGTATTTACTATATTGTACAGCGATAAAAAAATTTGCTTGCTTTCTTTTGCAATGAATTAGCAGAAAAAATACGTAACCTCAAGGCAAGTGAATATCCAGATATTCTCGCATCAGATGGCGTTTTGCAACGATGCCAATATTGGCCAGCTTGGTTGGAACGTGGAATTTATATGCGCGACAAAGGCCGCTGCCAACTATGTGGGTGCGATGTTTCGGGCATTTTGCGAACAGATGTGAAGTATAATATAGACCATATTGTTCCACTCAAATGTGGAGGCATTAACGATCCGATTAACCTTCAATTATCTTGTGAGCACTGCAATAAGTCCAAGGGTGCCCGAAGCACAAAGTTTAATAATATTGCATCTCCGTTCTGGCGCTTAGATGAATATGAACAGGTGTAGTGCGAGGTGAAGACAATGGCACAAAACGATAAGATTCAACTATTTGAAGACAAGCGTATTCGCACCGCATGGGATGCGGAAAAGGAAGAATGGTATTTTTCCGTTGTCGACGTTGTTAGAGTGTTGACGGACAGCGCTGATCCCGCAGCGTATTGGCGGAAGCTCAAGCAACGCTTGAAAGCCGAGGAAATGAAACCGTGACAAATTGTCACGGTTTGAAAATGACTGCTTCTGATGGCAAGAAACGTCTGACCGATGTAGCTGACACCGAGCAGCTTCTCCGCATCATCCAGTCGATTCCTTCACCGAAAGCAGAACCGTTCAAGCTGTGGCTGGCACAGGTCGGTCGGGAGCGCATCGAGGAGACTATCGACCCGGAGCTGACCATCGACCGGGCGTTGGAGACCTACCTCAAGAAGAGGGGGAAAGCCATGGATCAACCAGCGGCTGCAGGCTATTCAAGTCCGCAAGGAACTGACAGATGAATGGGATGCCCGTGGTGTGCAGAAGGGCGTCGAGTACGCCATCCTCACGGACGAATTTCCCGCGCATGGTCTGGCATGTCCACCCGGCAGTACAAAAATCTGAAGGGTTTGAAAAAAGGAAAACCTTCGTGATAACATGACTACGCTGGGAATTGGTGCTGAACATGCTGGCGGGAGCAGTCTCTGACACAACTGGAGAATCAAAAGACAAGTGAGCTCTGTTCATCAAGCTTTTTCTTGCTGTCATACGACGTTTTTGAAAGCAAATTTCAAAAAAATCTATAGTGTTGCGGTATGACATATTAACGAAACGGTATAGATGCGTCTGGCGAAAAGTCAGGCGCATCAACCGTTTCCGGGCTTTTTGGGGCCCGGATTTTTTCTTTCAAACCATAGATGCAAATCGCTGTTTCAGAGCGTCTGCCCCGATTCGAACCGGGCGTTTTCCTGTTTCATGCAGATGCGTTCAGCCAGCGCCCTTTTTCAGCGGCGATTTTTCTGGCTGGCAGCGGTATTTTTTTCAAAAAAACTCACAAAGATTTGGGCGTTGTTTTGTTGGTCCTGACGGACTAAGAAAGCGGTGCCCTTTTTGAAAGCCGACGGTCTGGAGGACGGCTACAAGGTGCTGGCGGATTTCAACGGTACTGTGCTGGCTGGAGTTCAGAGTAAACACGGAGTCCACTTCGTCACATGGGATTGGGCCTATGGGCACACAGGTGTATGTCATGGTCACTATTTCATGGAGAACTATGCAGGAGCCAAACAGAACTTTGCCATCCGCTCTGGGCTGATTCAAAAGGAACAACTTTTCAGCCCAGAGCAGCTGACCGAGATTTATCACTGCTGTGCGGACTCTGTAGACGGAGATTTCTTTGAACTCACGGGAGAGCAGGTTTTGACCTTATGCATCCAGCCCCGCAATGGCTCTCTTCAGATTTTCAAGCCGGAGGTTCTAAGCGCCGCATCTTCCATGGGACACTTGACACCATCCCAGCCGGACAGCGCCGTTTCAAACGCATTTTTACTTAGATACCTTGTGCCCGGCTTTTCCTGTGACTGTCCCCGGTTCTAATCTTATTCCAGGAAATCCGTGACCTCCTTTGGTACCGATTCATGCGCCCCGGCGCGATTTCAAACAATGAAGTATGGTTGGCGCAGTGCGCAGAAGAAGATATTTACGGCCTTCGTGATATACAAAATACACAAAAACTGACAGCGATTTTATCAGCAAAACAGAAGAATGTTTTGCGTCTTGCTAAGAATGCGTGAAGAGTATATAATATTGCCAGAATTTGCCGCCTGATGACAGCTGCAGACGAAAATGCGAATACATAATCTCCCCGGCAAGAGCAATCCCACCACTGTGTTTGAAGTCAGCGGCAGAGGAACAAAAGATAGAGGGAAAAACCACATGAAAACACCGAGAGCGACAAAACTCCTGGCACTTTTCCTGGCATTCGTATTCTCCCTATATCTGGTTCCAATTCGGCCTATGTGCAGACATGGCAGATGGAGAGCGGTGGCGCACGGGTTGCACTGAACGTGGGCGGCGATATCGTGGCGGTCAGCGAATCCGTTGTCTCGGATGAGGAGTGGACGCGGGTGGAGGTGACCTATACCCACCCGGCGTCGGCGCAGACGGCGGTTATGTATCCCTGCCTGCAGAGCTGCGGCAAGGGCTATGCCTATTTCGACGCGGTGCAGTGCGAGCAGAGCGCCAATGCCAGCCGTTATAACCTGATTGAAAACGGTGATTTTACGTGGAGCGATCCGGAGGCCGGCAGCATGTTCGGCTGGCACGCGGGCGTCGGGGACCGGCGCACGCGGCGAGCTCCACCAGCGCCGCACCGCAGATGGACACGCACGTCTATGCGGTTGCGGGCGACCCGAGAGAGGAAAAGAGCAGATACCAGAACTTCCACATAAGCGGCAGCAAGGGCGACGTCTACACCGTGGCCGGTTGGGCGAAGGGCGATTCGGTGCCGCTGAAGGATGGGGCGCGCAAGTTCGGTATCACCGCGCGCTTTACCTATACGGACGGGACGACCGATGACCAGATGGTTTCGTTCAACCCGGATGCGGAGCAGTGGCAGTATGCCGCGCAGCGGGTCGTGGCGAAGCAGGACTATACCCTGCTGCAGATTTATCTGGTCTATGACAACAACGAGAACACGGCGTATTTCGACGGGATCCAGCTGTTCGGGAGGAGTTCGGCCACAGCTATGTCTATGACAGCGACGGCAACATCACCAGCGTCACGGATCTGCAGAAGAAAACCACCACCTACGAGTATAAAAACAACAATCTGACAAAAATGGTCTTGCCGAGCGGAGCCAGTCAGACGTATACTTATGACAGTTACCACAACGTGCTCACGGCGACCAGCCCGGAGGGCGTCAGCTCGTCCTTCACCTACGATACCTACGGCAACAACACGCAGGTGAGCGTCGGCGGGAACGAAGAAGGTGACGGCCAGCGCGGCCTACAGCGCGGACGGCAACCAGCTCGCAAGCGTCACGGATGCGCTCGGGCAGACGACGTCCTACGGCTATGACCTGCAGACGGGAATGCTGCAGTGGGTGCAGGCCCCCGGCGAGACGGAGAGCACCCGCACGAACTACAGCTATGACGGGAAGCTCCGCACCACCGGCGTCAGCAAGGGCGCGTCCGCCGTGGGATACAGCTACGCAAGTGACCTGCTCTCGGCGATTTCCACGGCCTCGGGCACGGATTACAGCTTTGCCTACGGCGCGTTCGATCTGGTGCAGAGCATTCAGGCGGGCTCGCGCACGCTCATCAGCCACAGCTACAGCACGGACGGCAATCATCAGCTCACACGGTCCGACTACGGCAACGGCGATTCGGTGTCCTATGGCTACGACAGCCTTGGCCGCACCACCTCCGTCCGCTATGAGGACGGCGCGCAGGTCGACTATACCTACGACAATAACGGCAACCTCGGCCTGCTGACAGACAGCGCGAGCGGACGCAGAACGCAGTATTTCTACGATTTTCAGGATCGGCTGATGCGCTGGGAGCAGAGCGGCAGCGGGTATGAAAACCGCGTCACGTGGGGCTATGACGACAACAATAACCTCTCCTCGCAGAAGCAGACGCTCAACGGCACGACCTACACCACGAGCTATACCTACGATAAGGACAACCGCCTGACGAAAACGACAGCGGGGAGCGTGTCCGCGTCCTACAGCTACGACACGCTGGGGCGGATGACGGCGCTGGACGCCCAGAGCGGCGGGAAGTCCGTGCTGAAAACCACGATCGGCTACAACGATCCCTCGTCCACGACGGCCACGGGGCAGGTCAAGACTTGGAAGTCCGGCGCGACGACGTATACCTACGCCTACGACGCGCGCGGGAACATCACGTCCGTCTCCGACGGCCAGAGCACGATGACCTACGCCTACGACAGCTTCGACCAGCTCGTGCGCGAGAACAATCAGGCGGCTGGGAAGACGTGGACATATGCCTACGATGACGGCGGCAACATCCAGAGCAAGACGGAGTATGCCTATACGACCGGAAGTCTCGGCGCGGCGGAGCGCACCGTCACTTACGGTTACGGCGACGCGGGCTGGAGCGACCTGCTCACGAGCATCGACGGCCAGAGCCTGACAACGGATGCGCTCGGCAACCTCCTGAGCGACGGCACGCGGGCCTACACATGGCAGCACGGCCGCCAGCTCGCTGGGAATGAACAAGTCCGGCCAGACAATCACCTACGGCTACGATTCCGACGGCAAGCGCATCACGAAGACCGTCGACGGCACGACGTACAATTACCATTATCTGGGCGACCAGCTGGTGGAGCTGACGTGGGACGGCAATAAGCTGCACTTTACCTACGACTCGACCGGCCCGCTGTCCGTGAACTGCAACGGCACAGAGTATTTCTATGTCAAGAACGCGCAGGGCGACGTGACCGGTCTTGTCAGCGCCAGCGGCACGCGCGTCGTGACCTATACCTACGACGCATGGGGCAACCCGCTGACCACCACCGGCTCGCTGGCCACCACCCTCGGCGCAGCCAACCCTCTCCGCTACCGCGGCTATGTCTACGACACAGAAACCGGGCTGTACTATCTGCAGAGCAGGTACTATAACCCGACGTGGGGCAGATTTATCAATGCGGATGATACCGCAGCCTTGTCCGCCTCTCCGGGAAGGACCCATTGGGATAAGAATCTTTATGCCTATTGTGACAATAATCCGACAAGCCGTGTTGATGATGAGGGGGACTTGTGGGACACGCTCCTCTGCGGGGCCGTCATGGGGATCGCCACACAATACGTTTTCGATGTCGTTGATAATTTGGCGGATGGGCGCAGGGCTGGAGCGTATTTAAACCCAGATCAAATGGATACGAGTATTTTGCCGCAGCGGTGGATGGCGCGTTAGCTGTTAGCAAACTATCAGCGGCGGCAGCTAAGGCGGTAAATGGACTGGTAGGTGGATTTACCTATATAGCGAGTGCTGCGGCAAAGGAGAAACTATTGATGGAGTGGAACTTGTGCAAACAGTAGCGATAAAAGTATTTTCTACAGGAAAAGGAAAGAATTGGGAGAGATCCAAAGGCATTATCAGCACATCTAAAAAGTCGTATCCCAGACATCATCTCCCAGAAAGAAGGCTGTGTATTCTTCGAAGATTGCAACAGAGCAAAAAAAGGTGAAAGAAGATGTAAAGGGTAAGTTCGTTCTGGTTTTGGCTGGAAAGTAGTAGATAAGATCTGTAACTTTGTTAAGGGTCTATTTAGGCGGTGAGCATAGTGAAAAAGTTAAAACGTGATAAGTATGAAGATGAAAACTGGTTCTCAAATGCAAATGCGCCGCGTGTAAAAGCGTTTTCGCGGATTATTATGATTGCCGGAAGCGGCAACGCAGTGAATATGCTTATGCTCTATCTTTTGAGAGGAGACGAAAATCCTGCGTTTTACGGAAAGGTATGTCTCGGCATGGCATTTGCGGGATTGTTGATTAGTTGGAACCGTGCAACAAGCCGACACAAGAGTCACCGAGATACGACGGGAGTGATCGATGCAGTTGGAATGCTCACTTTTTTAACAGGATTTATGGCCGTAGAATGTCACGAATTGTATCTGCTCATTCCGCTGTTTATTGAACTGATTGTCTGTATCTGGCTTTATGCGCGTGCGGTACGGAAGAATGGTGTCAACAGGTCTCAAAAGCACGAAAAATAATACATACCGGGACGCTCTTCGCCAGTGACGGAGAGTGTCCCGGTTGGAGAAAAATTACGGCGATGCAAGCTGGAGCGACCTGCTCACGAGCATCGGCGGGCAGAGCCTGACGGCGGACGAGATCGGCAACCTTCTGAGCGACGGCACGTGGACGTACACATGGCAGCACGGCCGCCAGCTCGCGGGGATGAGCAAGACCGGGACGAATATCGCCTACGGCTACGATTCCGACGGCAGGCGCATCACGAAAACCGTCAACGGTACGACCTACAATTACCATTATCTGGACGACCAGCTGGTGGAGCTGACGTGGGGCGGCAATAAGTTGCACTTTACCTACGATTCGACCGGCCCGCTGTCCGTGAACTGCAACGGCACGGAGTATTTCTACGTCAAGAACGCACAGGGCGACGTGACCGGTCTTGTCAGCGCCAGCGGTATGCGCGTCGTGACCTACACCTACGACGCATGGGGCAACCCGCTGACCACATCCGGCTCGCTGGCAGCCACCCTCGGCGAACAGAACCCCCTGCGCTACCGCGGGTACGTCTACGACACGGAAACGGGGCTGTACTATCTGCAGAGCAGGTACTATAACCCGGGGTGGGGCAGGTTTATCAATGCGGATGGGTATGCGTCCACAGGGGCAAGGCATTGTGGAAACAATATGTTTGCGTACTGTGGGAATAATCGGTAATCAGACATGATCCTACAGGGCAGTTTGGGCTTACAGCAACGATATTTGGCATAGCCATCTGGAAGATCGGTGTAGCAGTCGCTGGCCTTGCGATTACATACTTTGCTGTTCGTACAATTGTCAGAAATATACCAACGTCAAGCGTGTTTTCATGGGCAAAAAAAACTACTCCAAGGGGAAAAATCAAATGAAAAAGAAAACGCAAAAGCTGTTCCAAAACAACAATGGGAAGGAACAACTATTTATCGATATGGGAAGACAAATCCCGGAAATTTAACTCCGAAGCAGAAAGATGCAACAACAGGACTTTCATTTAGTACAATTCCACCGCCACCGGGAGTTCCTGCAGCGGTGACAACACTGGAAGCTTTGAACGCAACTGGTGTGGTTGTTGCTATTCAGGATTCTCCGACACATGTGAGTGTAAGACCGGTGGGCGCTTCTGTTCAGGCATGGATCGATGCGGGGCCAAGTTCTGTTTGGACACTTGCGGTTAAAACAGTCGTTATAAAATGGGATGGTGTTAGGTGAAAAATATTGAAGAGATTTTACAGTTGTTGAGCTGGTCAAATAGCGCTGAAGATCAAGAGCGCGGACGCGATATGGCTCAAAATATAGAGGATATAAGTGAGCTTATTCAACCTGATGTGGGGGTAAATCTGCATGGGATAACTGCGCAAAAGTTTTATGCAAAAAAACAGATGAACAACTGGAACCGTATTTATGTGGATTGCTCAGTGGATTCAGGATATCAATTGGCCAGGGGCGATGCTGATTTTGGGACGTTTGAAGCATTTTTCGGGGATTAAGCTAAAGAGCCCGTTGAAAATGCTGTAAAAAAAGCCAAGGGAATGCAGGAGAATGGCTTGATGTGGATAGATTATCTATCAGAGCTATTGGATAATGAGAGCCTTGAAAAATGTCTATCAAAAGCAACCTTAACCTGTCTCCAACAGCATTACCACAATTGGGCCGCATGGTATCAAGAATGATATAATCCCAGCGTGCGAGTCTCTTGTAATGTGCGCGAGAACAATCAGGCGGCGGGGAAGACGTGGACGTATGCCTACGATGACGGCGGCAAGCGCATCATGAAAACCGTTAACGGCACGGCGTACAATTACCATTATCTGGGCGACCAGCTGGTGGAGCTGACGTGGGGCGGCAACAAGCTGCACTTTACCTACGACTCGACCGGCCCGCTGTCCGTGAACTGCAACGGCACGGAATATTTTACGTCAAGAACGCACAGGGCGACGTGACCGGTCTCGTCAATGCCAGCGGCACGCGCGTCGTGACCTACACCTACGACGCATGGGGCAATCCGCTGAGCACATCCGGTACAATGGCATCTACGCTCGGTTCGGTCAACCCCCTGCGCTATCGCGGGTATGTCTACGACACGGAAACGGGGCTGTACTATCTGCAGAGCAGGTACTATAACCCGGGGTGGGGTAGGTTTATCAATGCGGATGCGTATTTGTCTGCGGGAGGAGAATTCGCGAGCAATAATATGTTTGCGTATTGTGAGAATAATCCCGTAGTGCGTAAGGACAATGAAGGCGAGTTTTGGAACTTTGTTATTGGTGCTGCTGTAGGAGGTCTGATATCCGGGATAACTACGTATGTCCGCACGGGAAGCTTGAAACAGGCGGCCGTATCTGCGGTGGTTGGAGCGATTTCGGGAGCGGTTGCAGCATCAGGGTTGCCTTTTTTGGCACAGGTTGCGATTACAATGGCGGTTACAGCTGGCGGTGATGTTGCCTCTCAAGTAGTAGAAAATCGCGAAGTTCAAAGAACAAGAGCCAGTAGAGGTCAAACTGCGGAGAAGACAAAAATTAATTGGAGACGTACATTAAAAATACTACGGTAGCTGGTGGCCTTGCAATTGCAGGGACGGGCGTGGGATCTTGGTATCATACCAACAGATGAGTATAGGTAAGACACTCCTGAGTAAGGCACAAGATAAACTACTGAAGGGTTATGTGCGTCAAGCACTTGGACAGTCGTCATCGTCGCTTATACGACAGGGACGAAAACTGGCAGAAAGCAGGCGGCGTTTTACATTAATACGGCTCGAGGAATATCGTCTGTAGCGGGGTCTATGTTTGCTTGGGCACCGAGTGTAAAATATTCTGAGTGAGAGGGAGAACTAGTTTGAAAAAGCAGTTGTTTAATGGCTATGTAGTTGCACCGCTTGATAATTTTATTGTCCTTCTTTTAAGTGCAATTGGTATTAGCGGTCTGGCAATTTATGCCATGCTCATGTTGTTTCAGGATGCCGCTATTCCCAAGAATCAGACGCAGATTATATTTGAAACTACAAGCTATGTAATAGAAGAGTACAATCTTAAGGTTTGCACGGATCAAGGTGATGTATATATTCGATTGGATTCAATTCGAGATTCGAATAGGTTGTATCAGCAGATTGATCAAGGGGCGGTGTTCTCGGCAACATATGATGCGAAGTATGAACTTCCGGGAGTGCTGCTATGGGAGTTGCGCGATGCGAATACACAGTACGTAACAGCCGAAGATGTTCATAAAGTGCTGCTGTTTGAGCAGAAAGATGTCTTCATAGTCTGCACGGGGCTTGTGTTTTTGCTTGGGAGGATTTGCAGGACTCTACTATGTGGTTAGCAACGGAATAGCGGGAAGTCCGTGGTCAAGACCACAATCGGCTACAACGATCCCTCGTCCACGACGGCCACGAGGCAGGTCACGACGTGGAAATCCGGCGCGACGACGTATACCTACGCCTACGACGCGCGCGGGAACATCACGTCCGTCTCCGACGGCCAGAGCACGATGACCTACGCCTACGACAGCTTCGACCAGCTGGTGCGTGAGAACAATCAGGCGGCGGGAAAGACGTGGACGTATGCCTACGATGACGGCGGCAACATCCAGAGCAAGACGGAGTACGCCTATACGACCGGAACTCTCGGCGCGGCGGTGCGCACCGTTGCCTACGGCTACGGCGACGCGAGCTGGAGCGACCTGCTCACGAGCATCGACGGCCAGAGTCTGACGGCGGACGAGATCGGCAACCTTCTGGGCGACGGCACGGGGACGTACACATGGCAGCACGGGCGTCAGCTGGCGGGGGTGAGCAAAGCCGGGACGGATATCTCCTACCGCTACGATGCCGATGGCCTGCGGATCTCCAAAACTGTCAACGGTACGACGTACAACTACTTCTATCTGGGCGACCAGCTAGTCGAGATGACGTGGGACAACAACCGAATGCACTTCACCTATGACGAAATCGGCCCGGCGTCCGTGAACTACAACGGCACGGAGTATTTCTACGTCAGGAACGCACAGGGCGATGTGACCGGTCTCGTCAATGCCAGCGGTACGCGCGTCGTGACCTACACCTACGACGCATGGGGCAATCCGCTGAGCACATCCGGCTCGATGGCGAGCACTCTTGGCGAACAGAACCCCTGCGCTACAGAGGATATGTCTACGACACGGAAACAGGGCTGTACTATCTGCAGAGCAGGTATTATAACCCGACGTGGGGTAGGTTTATCAATGCGGACAGCAATTGATAGTCAGGGGTATCAGTACTCAAAATCTATTTACATATTGTGCAAATAATCCAACCACTATGTCGGATGCGACCGGACATCTTCCGTTTTTGCGATTACTGCTGTGGTTGGAGCCGCAGTTGGCGCGGTCGTCGGAGGTATTTCGGCAGCAAGAAGAGGCAAAAATATTTGGGCCGGAATAGGTATCGGTGCTGTTACAGGAGCGCTAATTGGAGCTGGAGTTGGCATGGCAGCGGGGGCGGCGCTAGCAGGGAGTATGACGGCTTCAGTAGGTGCTGTTGCAACTGGTGCGGGCACATTGGTTTCGACTGTCGGTACGGGAGGAGTTAGTGCAGGGGCATCCTTTGTTGCGAGAAATATATCGAGTGCGGTAGGTAATTTGGCATCTACAGCCCCAAAGGTAGCGAGCAAGATGCAGCAGGTTGCAACAAAAGGAAAAGCAGGAGAAGCACTATCTGGATTAACAAAGAATACAATTCGCATTCCTTCGTTAACAGGGACGGCACATTATCGTATTCGGACGGGCTGACACGTACAGTTTTATCTGAGGTGAAAAACTATACAGGGACTTTGTCATATACGAATCAGTTGAAAGATTTTGTGTTGTTTGCACAGAGTCAGACCCCTCAATTAGAGATACACCTTTATACAAATGCGAGCCTGACTGGCCCTTTGCAGCAGTTAGTAGATAGCGGAATTATTAAGCTGTATCCACTGGGATAGGAGAGAAGTATATGAGCAGCTATGACCCCAATAGTAATCCTAATTTAACAAGGGCACTAATAAATCAATATAAGCATTCCGAAGAACAAGCTAAAAAAGCTCCTGACAGCATCTTACCCGCATTTGAAAGCGAACTTCACCAGTTGGGCTTTCAGTTTGAAGTGTTGAATCAGGCAGAAGCGCTCTTGCCGAAGCATAAGAAAACGGTGCTGCCGATCGTTATGAAGTACTACGCGCTTGCAAAGAATCCCGCAGAAAAGAGCGAACTGCTCCGATGGCTGCACCACAAGGGATTCGAGGAAGCGGTTCCCAAACTTCTTGCGGATTATTGTTCTGACAGAACGCCGGATACAACGAGATGGTTTATATCGGATACGCTTTTTGAGATTCGTTCAGAAAGTATGTGCAGGACTATCTAAGGATCGTTTCCGATCCCACATTTGGAAGAAACCGGCAGATGCTGGTTCTGCTTCTCGGCAAGCTGAAAGAAGAGTCCGCGATCCCCGTTCTGATCGACCTTCTGGAAGATGAGGAAGTTCGGCTGCATGCAATCAGCGCACTGGGGCAATTCAAACGCGAGGAATTCCGCGGCTATTTTGAGCGCTTTCAGAATGCATCACATGCCGGATGGCGCAAGTACGCGAGGGAGGCTTTGAAAAAATTGGATAAGTAACGCCTATACAACCGGAACTCTCGGCGCGGCGGTGCGCACCATTCCCTATGGCTACGGCGATGCAAGCTGGAGCGATCTGCTGACGAGCATCGGCGGCCAGAGCCTGACGGCGGACGAGATCGGCAATCTTCTCAGCGACGGCACGTGGACGTATACATGGCAGCACGGCCGCCAGCTCGCGGGGATGAGCAAGTCCGGGACGAATATCGCCTATGGCTACGATGCCGACGGCAAGCGCATCACGAAACCGTCAACGGCACGACCTACAATTACCATTATCTGGGCGACCAGCTGGTGGAGCTGACGTGGGGCGGCAACAAGCTGCACTTCACCTACGACTCGGCCGGCCCGCTGTCCGTGAGCTACAACGGCACGGGTATTTCTACGTCAAGAACGCGCAGGGCGACGTGACCGGCCTTGTCAGCGCCAGCGGCACGCGCGTCGTGACTTACACCTACGACGCATGGGGCAATCCGCTGGCCACCACCGGCTCGCTGGCCACCACCCTCGGCGCAGCCAACCCTCTCCGCTACCGCGGCTATGTCTACGACACAGAAACCGGGCTGTACTATCTGCAGAGCAGGTATTATAACCCGGGCTGGGGTAGGTTTATCAATGCGGACAGTGTACTTGCCATTGGCGCGGAAATCTCAACATATAATGCGTTTGCATATTGTGGAAATAATCCAACAATTCATTCAGACAAATCGGGAATGTGGTTTGGCTTGGATGATTTAATTGCCGGTGTAGTAGGCGGAGTTGTGGGACTTGTGTCTCAGCTTGCAAGTGATGTTGCAACAAGTGCACTTACAGGTTCTTGGAAGATGTCAAACTGGCAAACATATGCAGGAGCCTTCGCTGGTGGGGGTTGTTGGTGGAATTTCGTCTCTCTATGTTGGGCCGGCTGCAGGTGGGGCAATATGTGCAGGAGTATCTACACTAGTTGGGCAAACATTAGAGAATCACACACGCGGAGGGAAGAAGTGGACAGGCGCAGAGATTGCCATGAATACGATAGTGGATTTCTCTCGCGGGTGGCGTGGCGAAAATTTTACCGATTAAAATTGATGGTATAACGGCTGGCAGGAATAGCATGGTCAAGACCACGATCGGCTACAACGATCCCTCGTCCACGACGGCCACGGGGCAGGTCAAGACGTGGAAATCCGGCGCGACGACGTATACCTATGCCTATGATGCGCGCGGGAACATCACGTCCGTCTCCGACGGCCAGAGCACGACGACCTACGCCTACGACAGCTTCGACCAGCTCGTGCGCGAGAACAATCAGGCGGCTGGGAAGACGTGGACATATGCCTACGATGACGGCGGCAACATCCTGAGCAAGACAGAGTACGCCTATACGACCGGAAGTCTCGGCGCGGCGGTGCGCACCATCGCCTATGGCTACGGCGACGCGAGCTGGAGCGACCTGCTGACGAGCATCGGCGGGCAGAGCCTGACGGCGGACGAGATCGGCAATCTTCTCAGCGACGGCACGTGGACGTACACATGGCAGCATGGCCGCCAGCTTGCGGGGATGAGCAAAGCCGGGACGAATATCGCCTACGGCTACGATTCCGACGGCAGGCGCATCACGAAAACCGTCAACGGCACGGCGTACAATTACCATTATCTGGGCGACCAGCTGGTGGAGCTGACGTGGGGCGGCAATAAGCTGCACTTCACCTACGACTCGACCGGTCCGCTGTCCGTGAACTACAACGGCACAGAGTACTTCTATGTCAAGAACGCACAGGGCGACGTGACCGGCCTTGTCAGCGCCAGCGGCACCCGCGTCGTGACCTACACCTACGACGCATGGGGCGATCCGCTGGCCACCACCGGCTCGATGGCAGCTACCCTCGGTGCACAGAACCCCCTGCGCTACCGCGGGTACGTCTATGACACGGAAACGGGGCTGTACTATCTGCAGAGCAGGTACTATAACCCGGGGTGGGGTAGGTTTATCAATACAGATGATACCGTCGTTGCTGCTGAGCGCTCCCGGTAAAGCGCATTGGGATAAAAATGTATTTGCCTATTGTGATAATAACCCGCTGAACCGTGTTGATGAAGATGGCGAGTGCTGGGATATCATCATTGGCGGAATTGTCGGAGGAATTGTCAGCGGCGCGTCCACGATTGTAAATGACGCGATTATGGGACGGGAGACAACGGTTGGCTCTGTACTAAATAGTGTGTTGGTAGGTGCTGTAGCTGGTATGGCATCATCGACGGCGCTGTTATTGTTTCATAAATCTGCGGGAATAGCAGCAGTAGCTTCGAGTGTCTACATATATAGGAAATCGAGTGTCAGGGAGTAGTCAAATTGAGGCACTTATAGCGGCGGGCACAGCTGCAGCTGCAACCTATCTTTCAACGAAAATAGTGTTAAAGGTTGCAGATGGAAAAACACTTATGGAGGGTGTTATAAACTTTAATGTGTCTAGTGCTATAGAGACTGTGTCATCTACAGTGCGTGGTATCTATGTGGGAATTCGATCGAAGAAAATACGCAGACAAAAAATCGACAAAGCCCACAGAAAAAGTAAGTATCCCTCTTCCGACCCGAAGACGCCCAAAATTCCATCTATGGTAGACAGCATCCTTCAGGATTGGCGAAACGGTAAACGTCCGCAACTCTTGCCGATGGGATGATAGGAGCGAAATATGCATATTGTCAACAATACAAAGAATGCACGGCTATATCTAGTGATTTTGTTGGCTTTTCTGGATAGCTTATACGTTGTATTCTGTTTGAAAGTAGATTTCTTCATGTTGGAGATTTCGTTGATGACTTCTGTTATTGTATCTTTCAATTTGTACCTGATATTTGACTATGTGCGGATCTGCTGCGAATATAACGTTGATGAAAGCGGCATAACGGCCATTTGGCCTGGGAAAATACGAAAGAACTACAAATGGGAGGAGTTTGTCGACATTCACACATATGTCGCGGTGGCTCGACACTCGCGTGATGAGTTGCTGTTATGCAGTACCATTCCGGCGAAAGAAGTCGAACCCGGTGTTATCTGGTGGGACTGGGTGCGCAGACATCCCTTCCGGGTGCTGTATTTCGACCAGCTGACCCCCGCAGGAAAAAGAGCGGTTTTACGCATTCGTGCCGCGAGAGTAAAGGCGGGTGAATGTCCGTTCTGGTGCAAAATATGATAAAATGAGCGCTTTGCACCAGAACGGACAACCGCCTGACGAAAACGACGGAGGGAACCGTCTCCGCGGGCTACACCTACGACGCGCTGGGGCGGATGACCGCGATGGACGCGCAGAATAAGTAAAAAAGCTCATTGTCGGCGACAAGTGCATGGGGATGCTGGAGGCTGTGGGCGAGGTGTTCCCGGACGCCAAATACCAGCGCTGCACGGTGCATTTCTACCGCAACGTTTTCTCTGTTGTGCCCAAATCCAAGGTCAAAATAGTCTGAGCGCTTGCGGTCGAGAAACTGGAACACCGGTTCATTCTGAGGCGCACATTTTAAGTATATCCCCATCACATTAAACAGTGTTTTGCGGAGATATGGCGAGCCACGCTTGGAGGATTTATTGCTCCTGACATTCTTGTCGCCGGACTGATTGGGCATGGGATCAATACCTGCAAGGGCAACCAGAGACTGTTTTCGTTCAAAACGGCGCACATCGCCGATCTCAGCCATGAGCTGAGGGCCGAAGGACTTTCCGACACCGTACATCTCCATAACTACAGGGTACTCCGGCAGCATGGACGCAAGACATTCCATTTCTGCGCGGTAAGTCTCGACAGAACGTGAGGTGCTGGAGAGCTGGTTTGCAGCTTCCTGTACGAGAACTTTCGTTACCCCGGATTTAGGAACCAGAACAACAGCGTTTTTCGCAAGGGCATACACTTTCTCGGCATTGCTTTGTTTGAAGAAATAGCCATGGCGCTTGCACCATTTTTGGTAACGCTCAGAAAATGCGTTGTAGCTCTGCTTCCGCACACAGTCCACATGCCAGAAGGTATGTGCAAAAGTCAACCCATTGCCGATTCCATCTGTTTGCTTACACGAACGCATTGGCTCTACCTGCACAAATCGAACACTGCGAATAGGAGAATGGCTGACTGACTTTCTGGCGGACGTATTAGCCCTTGGAGAAAAAGGTCAGACCATTACCCCACTATTCTAACAGTTTAGGCAACGAGATGTCCCATGCCTATGGCTGGCTGCCATAAATCAAGGGGCAAATATATAGTAACAGAGAACCCTGTGAGAATGCGGAAATTGGAAACAAAGGGCAGCAACAAGTATTACCGCATTCAGAGTAGTTGACATTTTCCCCCCGCCCCCGCATGGAGAGCTTTCTCCAATGCGGGGTGGGGGTTTCTGTTGCCGGCTGATCAGCAGTAGTACAGGAACGAACGCAGGCCGGCCCAGGCGCTCTCGTCCCAGTCTCCGTCAAGCGAGAGCTCGAACAGCGGGGGCGGGGCACTGCTCGGACAGGCTGCTCAGCTCGAGGACGACGGCGGTGTTCTCATAGCGCGGCACGCGGTGGAGCACCGCGTCGGCGTGCGCGCCGAGCTCCAGCGCCTTGGCGTAGCGGTAGCGGCCCTGATTGCCCGCGAAGTCCGCGAGGCCGCGGTCGGCCGCCGCGATGAGCTTCTCGGGATCGGGGCTGAAGGCCCCGGCGCTGCCGAGGTGCGGGCGAGCTGCGTGAGCCGCTCCTTCCAGCGCTCGAGCTACTCCGGTGCGGCGGTGCCGTTGTCGCGCCAGAGCACCCAAAGCATCTCGCCGATGGGTATACGGGCGATCTGATAGCCCTCGCGCTCGAGGGTGTCCAGAATCCCCCTCGTTGAGCGAGGTGACGCACAGCGGGCTTCCCACGGCCGCCAGACGATTTCAGCCGCGGGGGAGGGCGGATATCTGCGCCGCGAGCCGCGTCAGCTCCTCCCACGTCGGGATGGCCTGCGGGGCCAGCTGCGCGCATGTCGGCGAGGGCGGCATAGAGCACGTTGCCCGTCAGCACGGCGCGCAGCAACAGATCGGATCCGCCGCCCTCGGCCTGCGATGGCCGTCTCGATAGAAACGGTGCAGCGCTCGCCAAGGTCGCAGGGGTGCTCGCCCCGCCGCGATGTCCGCGCGCGAAGCGCCGCCGCCCTCCGGGTCGCCCGCGGTGTGCAGGTACAAAAAGTCCACGCGCGTGCAGGGCATCTGTGCCGCTCAGGCCGCGCCGATGGCCGCCGTCTGGCGCACCGTCTCCGGGACGATCAACTCGTCCGCTTCGAGGTGGAACACGTCGCGGATGGCGCGGATGACGCCCGCGCTGCAGGTAACGCCGCCGGTGAAGACAACGGGCTTATGGACGGGGAGACTGCGCACGATCGTCGCCTTATAGTTGCGGATCATCGCGTAGCACAGGCCGAGCAGGATGTCCTCCTTGGGACGCCCTCCTGCTGGCGGTGGATGATGTCGGTCTTGGCGAACACGGCGCAGCGTCTGTGTCAGCTCGCCCTGATGCGCGGCGAGCCAGCTGCAGCGCAGCGCGCCGTCCTCGAGCAGCGCCAGCTTGACGGCCGGAAGGAAGTCAAGAAACCTTGGTTTCTTGCGCATCTTTGGTGACTTTCTGTGCATACAGAAACGCCGCCGGCACGGACATGCCGATTCTCCTACCAATTCCCCACCAAAAAACATTATTCTCAACCTTTTACAATTTGACCCCGATTTTACAAAAGCGGACTTTCTCATTTTACACACGGCCGCTAAAGTAATAACCGTAGCAAGGAACAAAAAGATTGATACAAATCGGAAGGAGAATGATTTTGATGAAAAAAGTTTCTGGCATTTTTGCTCGCCGCCGTGATGGCGACGGCGCTGCTCGCCGGGTGCGGCGCGCAGAAGGGCGGCACCGTCGCGACCGACGGCTCGACCTCCATGGAAAAGGTGATCAACGCGCTGGGTGAGTCCTTTATGCAGAACTACTCCGGCACGACCTTCACCTACAACCCCACCGGCTCCGGCTCCGGCATCCAGGGCCGTCTCAGGAGGGCCGCTGCGACATTGGTCTTGCCAGCCGCAGCCTGAAGGACGAGGAGAAGGCCGGCGGCCTGACCGAGACCGTTGTCGCCCTATGACGGCATCGCCGTCATCGTCAGCCCGGATGAGCGTCGAGCAGATCGCGAAGATCTACACCGGCGAGATCACCAACTGGAAGGACGTCGGCGGCAATGATGCGGACATCGTCCTGATCGGCCGTGAGGCCGGCAGCGGTACCCGCGACGGCTTCGAGTCCATCACGGTACGAAGGACAAGTGCAAGCTCGATCAGGAGCTGACCTCCACCGCCGGCGTCATCACCGCCGTCGCCAGCAACGCCAATGCCATCGGCTACGCCTCCCTCTCGCAGTCGAGGGCAAGGACACCGTCAAGGCTGTGACGGTCGGCGGCGTCGCCTGCACCGAGGAGACCGTCCTCGACGGCAGCTACGCCATCCAGCGTCCCTTCGTCCTCGTGACGAAGACCGACGCTCCCCTCTCCACCGCCGCGCAGGCCTTCTTCGACTACGCCACCTCCACCGCCGCGAACGACCTCATCAAGGCCGCCGGCGCGGTGCCGGTCGCAAAGTAAGCGCCATGGCGGCTGCATACATCTCTCCGGCGGCAGAGGGCGCAAAGCCCTCCGCCGCCCGGCCGCGTCACAGCGGCGTGCGCAAGACGCTGGAGAACCTCATCCACCTCATTTTCCTGCTCTGCGGCGTGGTCGCCGTAGCGTTCGTGCTGCTCATCAGCATCTACCTGATTCTCTCGGGCATTCCCGCCATCCGCGAGATCGGACTCGGAAAATTCCTTTTCGGCAAGGTCTGGGACCCGACAAACACCACCACCGGCGCACAGTACGGCATCCTCGCCTTCATTCTTACGAGCATCTACGGCACGGCGGGCGCTATCCTCATCGGCGTGCCGGTGGGACTTCTGACCTCCGTGTTCCTCGCCCGCGTCGCTCCGCCAAGGCTTGCGGCGGTCATCCGCACGGCGGTGCAGCTGCTCGCGGGCATCCCCTCGGTGGTCTACGGTCTGGTCGGCATGATCGTGCTCGTCCCCGCCATCCAGCGGACCTTTGACCTCAGCTCGGGCGCGTGTCTGCTCGCGGCGATCCTCGTGCTGGCGGTGATGATCCTCCCATCCATCATCAATGTATCGGAAACGGCGCTGCGCGCCGTGCCGCACGAATATGAGGAGGCCTCGCTCGCGCTCGGCGCGACGGAGATGGAAACGAGCTTCCGCGTCGTTCTGCCCGCCGCGCGCAGCGGCGTGGCGACAGCGGTCGTGCTCGGCGTGGGCCGCGCCATCGGCGAGGCCATGGCGATCATCATGGTGGCGGGCAACGTCTCCAATATGCCCGGACTCTTTACCCCCGTGCGCTTTCTCACCACCGGCATCGTCTCCGGCATGGCCTATGCCGCTGTCGGCAGCCTGTATCAGCAGGCGCTCTACTCCATCGCGCTGGTGCTGTTTTTGTTCATCATGCTCATCAATGTGGTGCTGAACCTCTTCATCAAAAGAAGCGGAAGGAGAACTGACATGGAACGGAACCTTTCTCCGCGCCGCCGCGCGTATGATCTGACGATGCGCTCTCTTGTCTGGCTGTGCGCCGGCCTGACCTGCGCGCTGCTCCTTTTCCTCATCGGCTTTATCTTCTATCGCGGCTTCCCCGGCGTAACGTGGGATTTCCTCTCCGGCACAAGCAGCTATATCCGGGACACCATCGGCATCCTGCCGAACATCCTCAATACGCTCTACATCGTTCTCCTCGCCATGGCGCTCGTCCTGCCGCTCGGCGTGGGCGCCGCCATCTATCTCACGGAGTACGCCGCGAACCGCAGGGTCGTCGAGCTCATCGAATTTGCCACCGAGACGCTCACCGGCATCCCGTCCATCATCTTCGGCCTCGTCGGTATGCTCTTTTTCGTGCAGAAAATGGATCTGCAGGCGGGCGTGCTCGCGGGCAGTCTGACGCTCGTCGTGATGATCCTGCCCACCATCGTCCGCACGACGCAGGAGAGCCTCAAGACCGTGCCGCAGTCCTACCGCGAGGGTGCGCTGGCGCTCGGCGCGGGCAAGTGGCGCATGGTGCGCACCGTTGTGCTGCCCAACGCCGTGGACGGCATCGTGACCGGCTGCATTCTGGCGGTCGGGCGCATCGTGGGTGAGAGCGCGGCGCTGCTCTACACCGCGGGCTTCGGACTGGTGCTCAATGACTTTGTCACCGCGCTGCACTCGTCCTCCGCCACGCTTACGGTCGCGCTTTACGTCTACGCCAACGATCGTGGGCGCACGGACGTCGCCTTTTCCATCGCAAGCGTGCTGATGCTGCTCACGCTCGTCATCAATCTCACCGCGGCGCTCACCGGCCGCAAGCTCAAAAAGAACGGAGGGACACAGTAAAATGTCTGACGCTCCCATCATTGAAGCAAAGGGTCTGAACCTCTGGTACGGGCCGAACCATGCGCTCAAGGATATTTCCGTCGCCGTCCCCGCACACGAGATCACGGCCTTTATCGGGCCGTCCGGCTGCGGCAAATCGACCTTCCTGCGCACGCTCGACCGCATGAACGACCTCATTCCCAATGTGAAGATCACCGGCGAGGTGGACTTCAACGGCGAGAACATCTACGCGCCGAGCGTCGATGTGACCTGGCTGCGCAGCCGCATCGGCATGGTCTTTCAGAAGGCCAACCCCTTCCCCATGAGCATTTACGACAACATCGCCTACGGTCCCCGCACGCACGGCGTGCGCAATCGCGCGAAGCTCGACGAGATCGTGGAGCGCTCGCTGCGCTCCGCCGCCATCTGGGACGAGGTGAAGGACAGGCTCAAAAAGAGCGCGCTCGGCCTTTCCGGCGGACAGCAGCAGAGGCTCTGCATTGCCCGTGCGCTTGCCGTCGAGCCGGAGGTGCTGCTCATGGACGAGTCCACGAGCGCGCTCGACCCCATCTCGACGTCAAAGATCGAAGACCTCGCGTGCGAGCTCAAGGACCGCTACACCGTCGTCATGGTGACGCACAATATGCAGCAGGCGGCGCGCATTTCGGACAACACCGCCTTCTTCCTGCTCGGCGAGCTGGTGGAGTTCGGCAAGACGGAGCAGGTCTTTTCCACGCCCGCCGACAAGCGGACGGAGGACTACATCACGGGGAGGTTTGGCTGATGCGAAACAAATTTGACGAGCAGCTCTCGCAGCTCAATCACGAAATGATCGAAATGGGTGCGCTGTGCGAGGAGGTCATCGCGCTCGCCAGCCGTGCGCTGACCGAAAACGACAAGAGTCTTGCCGCGAGGGTCGCGCCGCTCGACAGCGAGATCGACCGGAAGGAGCGCGACATCGAAAACCTCTGCCTCAAGCTGCTGCTTCAGCAGCAGCCGGTCGCGCGCGACCTGCGCCAGATCTCCGCGGCGCTCAAGATGATCACGGACATGGAGCGCATCGGCGATCAGGCCGAGGACATCGCCGAGATCATCAGCTTTCTCCACGGCCATCAGGCCGAGGACAATGACCTCCTGCGCGAGATGGCGAAGGCTACCATCCGCATGGTGACGGAAAGCGTTGACGCGTATGTAAAATGTGATACAATGTTGGCAGAGCAGGTCATCGCGGAGGACGACACCGTGGACGGCTACTTCACGCAGGTCAAGGAGCGTCTGATCGGCAAGATCGCGCAGGACCCCGCGGACGGCGAATACGCGCTCGACCTGCTGATGATCGCAAAATATTTTGAACGCATCGGAGACCACGCGACGAACATCGCCGAGTGGGTCATTTTCTCCGTCACCGGCGTTCACAAGGGGGAATAAGGATGATCTGGTGCGTGGAGGACGATGCGAGCATCCGCGACATCGAGGTGTACGCGCTCACATCCACCGGCTTTGAGGCCCGGGGCTTCGCCGACGGCGACACGTTCTGGGACGCCCTGCAAAAGGAAGCGCCGCCCGAGCTGGTCGTGCTCGACGTGATGCTCCCCGGCACGGACGGCATCGAGCTGCTGCGCCGGCTGCGCGCGAGCGCGCGCTTTGCCGAGCTCCCCGTCGTGATGGCAACCGCCAAGGGCGCGGAGTACGATAAGATCCAGGGGCTCGACCTCGGCGCGGACTACTACCTCACGAAGCCCTTCGGCGTGATGGAGTTCGTCTCCTGCGTCAAGGCGGTGCTGCGCCGCAGCCGTCCGAAAACGGCGCAGGCGCTTCTGCGCAGCGGCACGCTCACGCTCGATCCCGCCGAGCACACCGTCACGGCGGACGGCGCGCGCGTGGAGCTGACGTACAAGGAATTTGAGCTGCTGCGGCTCTTTCTCTCCCACCCCGGCATGGCCTTCACGCGGGATCAGCTGATGGAAAAGGTCTGGGACGTGGACTACTGCGGCGAGACGCGCACGGTGGATATGCACATCCGCACCCTGCGCCAAAAGCTCGGCGAAAACGGCGAGCACATCGAGACCGTGCGCGGCGTGGGCTACCGATGGGAGGCGGAGAAGAAATGACCAAAAAGATCTTCCGCTCCATTCTCACCGTCGGCGTCGCGGTGCTCGCGTGCAGCCTGCTGCTCGTCATGGGCTGCTTCTACAGCTTCTATGAGGGGATGCAGGAGCACCAGCTTGGCGACGAGCTGCGCATCGCCGCAGCAGCCGTGGAGACCAACGGCTCGACCTATCTGGAGAAAATCAAGTCCGACCGCTTCCGCGTCACCTGGATCGCTTCCGACGGCACGGTGCTCTACGACACGCAGGCGGACGCCGCGCAGATGGAGAACCACCTTGAGCGTGAGGAGGTCCGCGAGGCGCTGGAGACCGGCACGGGCAGCTCGAGCCGCTACAGCGCGACGCTGCTGCAAAAGACCGTTTACAGCGCGAGCCGCCTCACGGACGGCACCGTGCTGCGCCTGTCCGCCAGCCGCGCCACGATGGGCGCGCTGCTGCTCGGGGCGTTCCAGCCCATTCTGCTCGTCGTGGTCGTGCTGCTCGTGCTCTCGAGCCTGCTCGCGAGCCGTCTGGCCAAGCGCATCGTCGAGCCGCTCAACGCGCTCGACCTCGAGCATCCGCTGGAAAACGACGCCTATGAGGAGCTCTCTCCGCTCCTGCGGCGCATCGACCGCCAGCGCAGACAGATCGACGCCCAGCTCGCCGAGCTGCGGCAGAAAACAGACGAATTCACACAGATCACCGCCGGCATGAACGAGGGGCTCGTGCTGCTCGACGAAAAGGGCGCGGTGCTGAACATCAATCCCGCCGCGCAGACGCTCTTCGGCGTGACGGGCGCGTGCGTCGGGCAGGATTTCCTAACCGTGGACCGTGAGCACTCCATGAGCCTTGCGCTCCGCACGGCGATGACCGACGGGCACAGCGAGGTCCGCGCCGAGCGCGGCGGGCGCGAGTACCAGTTCGACCTCAGCCGCATCGAGTCCGACGGCAAGGTGGTCGGCGCGGTGCTGCTGGCCTTCGACATGACCGCGCAGGCCTTCGCCGAGCGCAGCCGCCGCGAGTTCACGGCGAACGTCTCGCACGAGCTGAAAACGCCGCTTCAGGGCATCATCGGCAGCGCCGAGCTGCTGGAAAACGGCATGGTCAAGCCAGAGGATATGCCCCGCTTCGTCGGTCACATCCGCGCCGAGGCGCAGCGTCTCGTGACGCTCATCGGCGACATCATCCGCCTCTCCGAACTGGACGAGGGCGGCGAGCTGCCGACCGAAACGGTCGACCTTCTCCCACTCGCGCAGGAGGCCGCGGAAAATCTCCGCGCTGCGGCAGAGGCGAAAAACGTGAGCATCACCGTCTCGGGCGAGAACGCTCCGGTCACCGGCGTGCGGCGGCTCCTCTATGAGATCGCTTACAACCTCTGCGACAACGCGATCAAATACAACGCGGACGGCGGCAGCGTGGATGTGCGCGTCGGCGCCGAGGGCGGCAGCGCCTGTCTCACCGTGCGCGACACGCACTGGTGATCTCGCGGCTGATCCGCCTCGGGAAGAAAGCGTAAGGGGAAGAAAACATGCTGCTGGCGATTGATATCGGGAATACGAATGTGGTGCTGGCGCTGCTCGACGCGGAAGATCGCGTCCTCGAGGGAGCGGCGCGCCCCTGTCGAAGGACGGCTGGACGGCAGAGCAGTATGCCGCGCAGATCCGCGCTGCTGTGCGGCCGCGCGGTTCGCGGCGCGGCCGTCAGCTCGGTCGTGCCGGAGCTGACGGGCGTGCTCTCCGCGGCGGCGCTGGGAAGCGGCGGGCGTCACGGCACTGGTTGTCAATTCTGACTCACCGGTCGGTCTGACGCTCGCCATCGAACAGCCGGAGACGCTCGGCACCGATATTCTGCCGGGCCGCGGACGCCGCGGCGGCGGAGGAGTATCCGCTGCCGGTGATCGTGTTCGACTTCGGCACGGCGACGACCGTCACGGTGGTCGACGAGCAGCGCGCTACCGCGGGGCGTGATTCTGCCGGGCATCAAGCTCGGCATGCAGGCGCTCTTCACCGGGACGGCGCAGCTGCCGGATATCCGGATTGAAGCGCCGGCGCATGTGATCTGTACGGAGACGGTCGAGAGCCTGCAGGCCGGCGCGGTCTACGGCGCGGCGGCCATGACCGACGGTCTTGTCGAGCGCATGGAGAGCGAGCTGGGACGGCCCTGTACGGCGGTCGTGACGGGCGGTCTCGGGCGCTTTGTCGTGCCGCACTGCCGCCGCAGGCTCGTCTATGATGAGCACCTGCTGCTGCGCGGGCTGGGGATGATCTGGCGGCGCGCAGGGAGAAATTCACTCTTGCGGTGCGATGGGAAATGCCGTATAATAGCTGGAAGAGACTATTTTCTGACTGAAAAGGAGCATTTTCCATGACCTATACCTATACGCCCAAGGGCGTCTGTTCCCGCAAGATGACCGTCGAGCTCGACGAGGGCGGCGTTATCAAGGCCGTGCGCGTCGACGGCGGCTGCAGCGGCAATCTCCAGGGCATCAGCCGTCTCGTCGTCGGCATGACCGCGCAGGACGCCATCGAGCGCATGCGCGGCATTCGCTGCGGCATGAAGCCGACATCCTGTCCCGACCAGCTGTCCTACGCGCTTGAGAAGGCGCTAAAGGCAGAGTAAAAAGGAACCGACGGCAATGCCGTCGGTTCCTTTTTACTCTGAGGGATACGCTGCGCTTCATGCCTTGGCTGGCTATGCCGGCCTGCGACACTGCGCTTCGCGCAGGGTGTTTTTGGCGGCGTACATGCCGCCGCAAAAACGGATTGGACTTTATTCGCGCCGCTGCGGCGGCGCGAACTCTGTGAGACACTGGGAGATATACTTCTTACCGTGCGGACATCCCTTGCCGCTCCCTCTGGGAGAGGTGGCCGAGCGCAGCGAGGACGGAGAGGGGAAACGCTGCATGTACTCCATGATTGATCATGCAGAAAAGGCTCCGAGCCCCACTCAGTCACCTGCGGTGACAGCTCTCCCAAAGGGAGAGACAAGGCTCCGGCTCCGCATAGAAAACGGAAAAGCGGCTGAAGGCCGCTTTTTTTCGTTTATTTGGGAAGATTTTCTTGAAACAGGTTCCACGGGTATTCGTCCGGGGGGAGGTGGGTGCAGGTGAGGGGCTTGCCGGTGACGGGGTGGCGGAAGGAGAGCTTCCACGACCAGAGCGCCGTGCGGCACTGCTCATCCCGCGAGCCGTAGCGCCGGTCGCCGAGCAGCGGCAGACCGCGCGAGGAGAACTGCACGCGGATCTGGTGCGTGCGCCCGGTGTGCAACCGGATGCACACGAGCGAGAGTGCGTCCGCGCGCCCGAGCTCCCTCATAGGACAGGCTCGCCTCGCGCACGCCCTTGCGCATGCGGCTGACGACATAGCTCTTGTTGCACTTTGCGTCACGGAAGAGGAGATCCGTCAGCGTGTCCGCGGGCGACTGCGGGTGCCCGGTCAGGACGGCGAGGTACTCCTTTTCCATTTGCCGCTGGGAGACAAGGCCGGTGAGCTTTCCCGTGACGGCCGGGCGGCGAGAGTAGACCATCACGCCGCCGACCTCGCGGTCGAGCCGGTGGACGGCGAAGACCTCCTCGCTCTGCCCGAGCGCGCGGTAGTGCTCGCGCAGCAGCTGCGGCATGCAGCGCGGCGAGCCGTCGTCCTCCGAGAGAATGCCTGCGGGGCTTGACGCAGACGACGAGATGCGCGTCGTCATAGAGAACGGTGAGTGTTTCCATCGGCGGCACAATCAGCGGCGGCCGCGCCCGCGGTAGGAGCGGTGGAAGTAGCTGCGGGCGGCGGCGGCCGCCGTAGCGGCGCTTCGGGTGAACGACCCGCAGCCAGAAGATGAACCCGGCGATCAGCACCACGAGCAGCGCGATGCAGATCTTCACGACCGTGCGGCTGAGGAAGGAGACGACCTTGTACTTTGCGAGCAGGAAACGCGAGGCGGAGACGTCATACTGCGCGAGCAGCTGCGTCGCAGCGCACGGCTCGCCCTTGTAGAGAATGGTCATCTCGCCGAGCACGTCGCCCTTCTTGATGGGGGCGTTCGCCGTCTCGCTCGTCAGGGTGATGCTGCGGGTGATGTCGTCGGCAGAGGCGTCCTTCGGCAGGAGTGCGTCGAGCTTTTCGGCGGGATGGACGACGACATAGTTCGTCTCTTTGCTCAGCGCGACGGGCACCTCCATGACGGCCTCGTCCGACTTGAGGACGGTCTGGCTCGTGCAAAGTTGTCGAAGCCGTAGTCAAACATACGGGCCATCTCGACAAAGCTCTACGACCTTGCGGCTGCCGCCGGCATCGGTTCACGGTGTCGGCCCCAGTACCACGCCGACAAGGCGGGCGGCTGCCGCGGACGGCGGAGGAGACAAGGCACTGGCCGGCGGCATCGGTAGAGCCGGTCTTGATGCCCTGCGCGCCGCTGTAGTAATACCCCAGCATGCGCCAGGTGGAGATGAGCGCGTTCGTCGAGTGCAGCTCACGCGCCTCAGAGAGGTTCGTTGGGGGGACGGTATAGGACTTCGAGTTCACGATCGTCATGAACTCATCGTATTTCATAGCCTCACGCGTGATGAGATAGATGTCCCACGCGGAGGAGTAGTGCTGCGGATCGTGCAGACCGGAGTCATTGACATAGTGCGTGTTGACGCAGCCGAGCTCCTGCACGCGCTGGTTCATCTGCTCGACGAAGGCGTCCACAGAGCCGGACACGGCCTCGGCGAGGATGCTGCAGGCCTCGTTCGCGGAGACGACGAGCATGCAATAGAGAAGCTCCTCCACCGTAAGTTGCTCGCCCTCCTTTGATGCCGGCGGTAGAGCCGTCGGGATCCTGCCCGGCGAGGGCGGAGGCGGAGACCGTGACCGTTTGGTCAAGGCGCAGGTCGCCGCGCTCAATCGCCTCGAACACGAGCAGCGCCGTTGTGACCTTCGTGATGCTCGCGGATAGAGCTCCTCGTGCTCGTTCTTGGCATAGAGCACGCGCCCGCTCGACCCGTCGACGAGCAGGGCGGCCTTGGCCTGAATATCCAGCGGCTCGTCCGCGTAGGCCAGCGGCGGCAGACACAGGATGCCTCATCAGCACGGCAAGCAAAAAAACAGATACAATGCGGCGAATTTTCATAGTTCTTTTTCTCCATCTATGGTATAATACAGGGCAGGTGCGTATCCGCGCGGGCGGATACGCCGCCGTTTGATTCTTTCTATACGATTATAACAAAAATTGCGGGGGAGTCAACCGCACGGACGTTGGAAATGATTACAAAAAGCAACGAATTTTACTTTTACTGGCGGCGGGCTATGCGCTGGCGCTGACAGGCTGGACGGCGGGGCACCCTGCTGCGGCCGCTGGCAGGTGCGCGCGTGGAGCATCAACACCAGGGTCGAGGTGGAGCCTGGGAGAATCGGCCCGAGCTGGCAGAGCCCGGCGGAGACGGAGGATTTTCTCCGCCGCGGCGCGGAGGACAGGGCACGTTCGCCCTGGAGGATCTGGCGCAGGACGCGCTGGGATGAACGGAAGCGTAACGGGGAGGCAAGCAATGAAGATTCTGGTGGTAGACGACGAAAAGGTGCTCGTCAAAGGGCATTAAATTTAATCTGGAGAACGAGGGGTATCAGGTCACGGCGGCCTATGACGGCGCGTCGGCGGTCGACCTCGCCAGGCGCGAGCGGTTCGACCTGATTATCCTCGATCTGATGATGCCGGTGCTCTCCGGGAGCGATGCGTGCATGAAAATCCGGGAGTTTTCCGATGTCCCGATCATCATGCTCACGGCGCGCAGTGAGGACGCGGACAAGCTCATGGGCTTTGCCTGTGGGGCGGACGACTATGTGACAAAGCCCTTCAACATTCTCGAGCTGAAGGCGCGCATCCGCGCGCTGCTGCGCGCGCGGGAACGGACAGGCGCGGCCGCAGAGCGGCAGGGGGCACCTGCTGACCGTCGGCGGCATGACGCTCGACACCGAGCAGCGCGCCGCCATCCGCGACGGCAAGGTCATCGACCTCACGGCCAAGGAGTATGACCTCATCGAACTGCTGATGAAGAACCCCGCCGCGTCTACAGCCGCGAGAGCCTGATGGATCTCGTGTGGGGATATTCCTACGCGGGCGATTACCGGACGGTGGACGTCCACATCCGCCGCCTGCGCGAAAAGCTCGAGCCGGTGCCCGCCCAGCCGGCCTATATCATGACGAAGTGGGGAGTTGGTTACTATTTTAAAGGGGGAAAGCCAGCCTGCAGATTAAGTTCGGCCTGAGCTATATTCTGGGATCATCGTGGTGGTGCTGGTGATCCTGAACACCTAGCCCCGCTGCTGGCCTCGGAGAAGCTCGTCTTCCGCACGAAGGAGACGAGCGTTTCGAACAACCTGAAGAGATGGCGAAAGGAGTCGGCTCTCGGGGCTCGACCGGCTCACGGAGGAGAAGCGTGCGTCAGGCGCTTGACGGTCTGGAGAGACGGGCGTTTCGGCGCATTCTCGTGACCGACACCGCCGGGCGCGCGCCGTGGGCGAATACGCCTTCTATACGGGTGGCGGTGGCCCTGGAGGGGGTATGACGCGTTCTCCTCGCGCTATGACGGCGCGGCGTTTCTCAGCCGCGGCGCCTCGCCCGTCGTGTACCGCAACGAGACGATCGGCGCGGTCTGCGCCTATGAGTACGACACCGTGCAGGCCGGGATGCTGCGCAACGTTCCAGTCGACCTGATGAAAATCTCGGCGGCTGGTCGCGCTGCTGGTGGCGGGGCTGAGCTATCGCGCTCAGCCAGATGCTGACCCGGCAGATCAGCGGCTTTTGCAGGCCATCCGCAACGTGCGTGAGGGCGCGTACAGCCACCGGGCTGACGCCAGCGGCACCGACGAGATCGCCCAGATCGCGGCGGAATTCAACAGCCTGACAGACCGCTTGCAGACCACGGAGAACGCACGGCGGCGGTTCGTATCCGACGCCAGCCACGAGCTGAAAACGCCGTTGGCGGGCATACGGCTGCTGACGGATTCCATCCTGCAGACGGAGGACATGCCCCCCGAGATGACGCGCGAGTTCGTGACGGACATCGAGCGCGCGAGGCCGACCGGCTCTCGCGCATCACGGAGAACCTGCTGCGGCTGACGCGGCTGGACAGCGGCCATGTCGACAAGGCCTATCCCGTTGCGGTGGCGCCCGTGCTCGGGCGCGTGCTGCGCATGCTCAAGCTCGTCGCGCGCGAGCGGCAGATCCGGCTGACGTGCGAGGCCGACGAGCGGGCGGTGGTGCTCGCGACGGGGGACGACATCCATCAGGTGCCTCTATAACCTGATCGAAAACGGTATCAAATATTCCCGCGAGGAGGGCTATGTCCGCACGACCGTCTGCGTTGAGGGCGAGAGCGTCGTCATCCGCGTGGAGGACAACGGCATCGGCGTGCCGCAGGAGGATCTGGCGCACATCTTCGAGCGGTTTTACCGCGTGGACAAGGCGCGCTCGCGCGAGATCGGCGGCACGGGACTGGGCCTGTCCATCGTGAGCGACACGGTGCGCCGCCGCGGCGATCACCGCGGCGCAGCGCGAGGGCGGCGGCACGGTCTTTACCGTGAAATTGCCGCTGGCGAAAGGGGCGACGGCGATGAGACGGGTAAGGCCATCGCGGCGCTGCTGCTCGCGTTGGCGCTGCTGCTGACCGCCTGCGCCGGCGGAGACATCACAAGCGAGCAGGTGCACCTGTTCTACGCTGCGCGCACCGAGACGAGCCCGCGGGGGCGACGCGATCACGAGCATCAGGCGCGCATCCCCGGCTGGGCGGACATGACGACAAACGAACGCGCCGAGCAGGTACTTGAGCGGCTGCTCTCCGGCGCGGCGCAGGGGTCGTGGGAGCCCTATCCCGGAGGGACGGAGCTTCTCGGCTGCGAGGTGGTCGGCGGGACGGCGAGCGTCGACTTCTCCGCGCCGTACGGTGAGCTCTCCGGCATGGCGCTGACCATCGCGGACTACTGCGTGACGCTCTCGCTGACGCAGATTCCGGGCATCTATGCCGTGCGCATCACGGTGGACGGAGAGGAGCTGCCCACCGCGATACGCAGATTTTCCGCCGTCGGACGTGCTCCTCTCGAGCGAGGAGGACGTGGTGCGTTCGCTCGACGTGGTGCTCTACTTCCCGGAGGCGTCGAGCCAGCAGCTGCTCGCGCGGCAAAAGACGCTGACGCTCTATGAGGGCGAGAGCGCCATGGGCGTGCTGATGGAGGCGCTGCAGGCCGGGCCGGAGGAGGACGGTGCTGCCGCTGCTGCCGGACGGCTTCCGCGTGCTGACGGTGCGTCTGGCGGAGGACGGCGTGTGCCACCTGAACCTCCCGGCGGCGGATCTGGAGCTGCTGCCGGAGGGCGAATCGGCGCAGCTTCGGATGTTCCGCGGCATCGTGCGCTCGCTCTGCTCGCTCGACGAGGTGACGTCGGTGGCAGGTGCTGGTGGACGGCGAGATGCGTACGAGCTTCGGTGCGGTCGACATCAGCCAGCCGCTGAGGCCCTGAAAAACGTGAAAAAAGGGGACTATCCATGAAAAAACGCATTGTCTGCTTCGGCGACTCGAACACCTGGGGCTATATCCCGGTGACGGGGGAGCGCTATGACGAGACGATCCGCTGGCCCGCGCGGCTGCAGGAGATGCTCGGCTACGAGCGCTGTACGGTCGTGGAGGAGGGACTGACGGGCCGGACGACGGTGTTCGACGACCCGTTTGACCGGAGCTGAACGGCATGAAGTCCATGCCCGCGGTGCTGCGGTACGGCTGCGCCGATTGACGTGCTCGTGTTCATGCTGGGGACGAATGACTTCCAGTCTCATATCCCCGCCGGGAATGCGGTCTCCACGGCGCGCGCCGTGCAGTACATGCTCGAGACGGCGCGCAAGCTCGGCGTCGGCCGTCCGGGCGGGGAGATGCAGATCCTGCTCATCTCCCCCGTGGAGATTACGGAGGACCGCCTGACGTTCAAGGAAAACGACGTCACGGACGAGCGGAGCATCGCGAACAGCCGCGCCCTCGGCGCGCATATGAAAAATCGTCGCCGAGCAGTTGGGCGTCGAATTCCTTGACGCGGCGCAGTATATCAAACCCGGCAAGGTCGACGGCGTCCACCTCGACGAGAAGGGCCACGCGAGACTGGCCGAGCTGGTCTATGAAAAGCTGCGCGGGATGCTCACAGCCGAATAAAAAGCTGATAAACAATACCCGGCGGACGATGTCCGCCGGGTATATGTTTTATCAGCTAAAAAAAGGGTCTCACCGAGTTCGCGGCTCGCAGGCCGCGAAAAAGTGAAATCCGTTTTTGCAGCGGCGTGTACGTCGCAAAAACACCCTGCGCAAGGCACGGAGCGGAGCGAAACCCCTTTACTCAAAAAAGGGCTATGCCCTTTTTGAGCAAGTTATTTTCTGAGCTTTGCCCAACGGGTGATGACACCGGTGCGTCTCGTCTCGTTCATGTCGATGACGCGCTGGTTACGGCTGCCGCGGAACTGGAGGAGATGTCCTTCAGCTCCTCGCGGAAGCGCCCGTCGACGAGCACGTCGATGCAGTCGAGCATTGCGTCCGTCACCTCGCAGCGCGGGTGGCTGCCATCCCGCTGCAGCTCGTCGTCGAGACGGTAGCCCGTGAAGCACCAGACGGTCTTTTGCGGATACCGCGCACGCACCTGTCGCCAGGTGCGGCGGGCGACGTTCATCTTGTCCTGATCGGTGTTGCCGCACTTCGGGCAGCGCCAGATGAGCTTGCCGCCCTCCTCGACGATGTCGATCTCACCGTCCCAGCCGCAGACCTGGCAGTAGTCGGACTTCGTGTTGAGCTCGGCGTAGATGATGTTGTCGTAGATGAACTTCATCACCTGCAAAACCGCTTCAAGGTTCTGCTGCATGTTGGGCACTTCGACATAGCTGATCGCGCCGCCGGGGGAGAGGTGCTGGAACTGCGCCTCGAACTTGAGCTTGGTGAACGCGTCGATCTTTTCCGTCACGTGGACGTGGTAGGAGTTCGTGATATAGCCCTTGTCCGTCACGCCCTCGATCACGCCGAAGCGCTTTTGCAGGCACTTGGCGAACTTGTAGGTCGTGGACTCGAGCGGCGTTCCGTAGAGGGAGTAGTCGATGTTTTCGGCGGTTTTCCACTCCTTGCACTTGTCGTTCATCTTCTGCATGATGGAGAGGGCGAACGGCGTTGCGCTGGGGTCGGTGTGGCTCTTGCCGGTCATGTACTTCACGCACTCGTAAAGGCCCGCGTAGCCGAGCGAGATGGTGGAATAGCCGTCGTAGAGGAGCTTGTCGATGGGCTCACCCTTTTTGAGTCTTGCGCACGCGCCGTACTGCCAGAGAATGGGCGCCGCGTCGGAGAGCGTGCCCTTCAGGCGGTCGTGACGGCAGCGCAGCGCGCGGTGGCAGAGCTCAAGACGCTCTTCAAAGATCGTCCAGAACTTTTCAATGTTGCCGCCGGAGGAGAGTGCCACGTCGGGCAGGTTGATCGTGACGACGCCCTGATTGAAGCGGCCGTAGTACTTGTGCTTGCCGGGAACATAGTTGCCGGCATTCGCGATGTTGCCGACGCCCGCGTCGGTGAAGCGGTCAGGCGTCAGGAAGCTGCGGCAGCCCATGCAGGGATACACATCGCCCTTGAGCTCGAGCATCTTCTTTTCGCTGATGTAATCGGGCACCATGCGGCGCGCCGTGCACTTGGCGGCGAGCTGTGTGAGGTAATAATACGGCGAGTCGTCGTGAATGTTGTCCTCTTCGAGCACGTAGATGAGCTTGGGGAAGGCGGGCGTGACCCACACGCCCTGCTCGTTTTTGACGCCCTGATAGCGCTGCTCGAGCATTTCCTCGATGATGACGGCAAGGTCGCGCTTTTCCTGCTCGCTTCTCGCCTCGTTGAGGTACATGAAAACGGTGATGAACGGCGCCTGACCGTTCGTGGTCAGAAGCGTCACGACCTGATACTGGATGGTCTGCACGCCGCGGCGAATCTCCTCGCGCAGGCGCTTTTCGACGATTTCGGTGATCTTGTCCTCCGTGGGGTCGACGCCGAGGGCCTCGACCTCGGCGAGCACCTGCTTTCTGATCTTCTGGCGCGATACGTCGACAAAGGGGGCAAGGTGCGTCAGCGAGATGGACTGGCCGCCGTACTGGTTCGAGGCGACCTGCGCGACGATCTGCGTCGCGATGTTGCACGCGGTCGCGAACGAATGTGGGCGCTCGATGAGGGTTCCCGTGATGACGGTGCCGTTTTGCAGCATGTCCTCCAAGTTCACAAGGTCGCAGTTGTGCATGTGCTGGGCGTAGTAGTCCGTGTCGTGGAAGTGGATGATGCCCTCTTCATGCGCCTTGACGATATCCTCGGGCAAGAGCAGACGGTTCGTCAGATCGCGGCTCACCTCGCCGGCCATATAGTCGCGCTGGGTGCGAAACGCGCGGGAAATCCGGTGCGGCCGAGGCTCGCCAGCGGGCACAGGATATGGTATGATGGGGAAAACACAACACAAAGGGAGGAGAAGGGATGCATGGAGAGACTCTGTGACGTGCTGGAGGTGCGCCGCGGCGTGACGGCGGTGATCGGCGGGGGCGGCAAGACGAGCCTGCTGTACCGGCTGGCGAGCGAGCTGCGGGAGCGGGGGGATGGTGCTCGTCGCGACGACGACGCGGATCCTGCCGCCGGCGCATCTGCCCGTCCGTCATGACCGGGAGGGGACGCTGCGCGCCCTGCGCGTAAACGGCATCGCCTGCGCAGGGACGCCCACCGAGGGCGGTAAGCTCGCGGAGCCGTCCTTTGCGGACTGGATGACCCTCGCGGACTATACGCTCGTGGAAGCGGACGGCTCGAAGGGTTGCCGCTCAAGGCGCACGCGCCGCATGAGCCGGTGATCCCGCCGCAGAGCAATCAGACGATCCTCGTGCTCGGCGCGGAGGGGCTGGGGCGGACGGTCGCAGGCGGTGCACCGCCCGGCGCTCTATGCGCGCCTTGCGGGGACGGAGGAGGGGAGCGTGGTGACACCTGCCCCTCGCCGCGCGCATGCTCCGAGCCGAGGGGCTTCATGACCGGGTCTTTGTGAATCAGGCGGATGACTGGGAGCGCTGGGCGGACGCTGTCCGTGCCCTTGCCGCCGAGCTTGACTGCCCGGTCGCCGCGGGGTCGCTCCGCCGCGGCGTGTGGCGGCGCGTGCAGTGAGGGGCACCGTGCACCCTTTACAACCCCGCAGGAATTCGGTATAATATAGAGTAATTTTTGATTCCCATGAGACTGAGAGGCGATTTTATGAGACAGATCCGGCGCGCGGCGGCGCTGCTTTTGGCGCTGCTGCTGGTGCTGACGATGGCGGGCTGCGGGAGCGAGAAGACGCTGACCCTGACGGCCGCCATGCCTGAGGTTCCGGCTACACTTGACCCCGCGATGGTCACGACCGACACGGAGAAGACGGTAGTGCTGCACCTCTATGAGAACCTGATGAAGCTCTCGAGCGGCGGCAGCCGCGCAGTGGCCGGCCAGGCTTCGAGCTATGAAAAGACGGACAACGGCGACGGCACGGAGACGTACACCTTCCGCCTGCGCAGCGCACTGACGTGGTCGGACGGGACGCCGCTGACGGCGGCGGACTTTGTCTATGCGTGGCAGCGGCTGGCCGATCCCGCGACCGGCTCGCCGAACGCGTCGCTGCTGCGCATGGTCGCGGGCTATGACCGCGTGCGCGCGGGCGAGGGCGCGGAGAATCTGGCCGTGTCCGCCCCGGATGAGCGGACGTTCGTGGTGACGCTCTCGGGCCACTGCCCGTACTTTGCCGAGAGCGTCTGCGTCGCGCCGGAGACGATGCCTGCCCGCGCCGACGCGGTGCAGAGCGTACTGCCCGTGACGAACGGCGCGTATGAGGTGTCCTCGTGGGAGGACGGGCAGCTGACCGCCGTGCAGCGCCGCGCGTATTACGACAGCCGCCGTCTGGGGGCGCAGAGCCTGACGTTCCTCTTTGAAACGGATGCGGATGCGCGCCAGCAGCTCTTTGAGGACGGCAAGGCGGACTTTCTCCTCGGCCTGACGGAGCAGGCGGTGGAGCGCCGGTCGGACAGCTGGTCGGCGGAGCCGGGCTTCCCGCGTCGCGGCGCTGCTCGTGAACCAGCTGGCCGAGGCGACGGGGGAGGAGCCGCTGCGCCAGGCGCTGTCGCTCTCCATCGACCGCAACGCCCTCACGGACGCGATCGGCGCGCGGACGCACCTGAGCGCGCAGGGACTTGTGCCGACGGGTGTGCGCAACACGGCGGGCGAGGAGTTCCGCACCGCGACAGGCCCGGTGATCGACAACTTGCCCGAGCACCGCGAGCAGAACCTGCGGCAGGCGGCGAAGCTTCTCGAGGGCGTCGCGGACGGCGGCGCAATTGAGCTGCTTTATGAGCAGACGGACGAGAACGAGACCGTCATGCACCAGCTGAAGCAGACATGGCAGGATGGGCTCAGCCTGACGGTGACGCTGCGCGGCGTATCCGCAGACGAGCTGCAGCAGAGCCTGCAGCGGGGCGAATTCACCGTGGCCGCCGCGACGCTGAGGGGCGAATACAACGACCCGACCGCCTTCCTCGAGACGTGGTAACCGGCGGCGCGGAGGGCAACTGGGGCAACTTCTACCCAGCGCCTATGACACGCTCCTGCGCGTGGTACACGCATCGGGTGACGATACCGCGCGTGACGCGTACCTCGAGGACGCGGAGGCGCTGCTGCTTGAAAAAGGGCTACGTCATCCCGCTCTATGAGTATACGCGGACGTGGCAGCTGCGCGACCACCTCGCGGGGCTCGCCGCCGACCACATGGGCGGCTACTGGCTGGGCGGCATCCAGCGCGTAAATTAAAATCAGTCAAAGGAGGTGGACGCCTGTAGGCGTCCACCTCCTTTGACTGGGGGTTCGCTGCGCTCCGCGCCTTGTCTGGCCATTGGCCAGCCTGCGACACTCCGCTCCGCGCAAAGTGTTTTTGCAACGTACACGCCGCCGCAAAAACGGATTGGAAATCTTTCGCGCCGCTGCGGCGGCGCGAACTCTGTGAGATTTTTGTTTGACAAAAACGGGATGCCCGGCGGGCATCCCGTTTTTTGTCAAACGCGTCTAATTTTCGTGGGAAAATTTTGTTGTAAAAAGATACAGAAAATTCACAAATGATCTGGTATAATACTGCTCAGAAAAAAATCCCCCACTTTTGACAGAAAGAAGGAAATCACGATGTATTGTGTCAGAAAGGTCAATGAAGATTATACATGGGTCGGCGCGGACGGGCGCCGTCTGCCGATGTTCGAGGGTGTCTATGATGTGCCGAAGGGCGTGAGCTTCAACAGCTACCTGCTCAGCGACGAAAGGACCGTCCTGTTCGATACCGCCGACGCCGCGGTGGGCCATGCCTTCCGCGAGAACGTCGCCCACGCGCTGGGCGGCCGCGCGCTCGACTATCTGGTCGTCCACCACATGGAGCCCGACCACGCCGCCGAGATCGAGGAGATCGTCCTGCGCTATCCCAACGTGCAGGTGCTCTGCAGCGCCATGGCCAGGAACATGATTGTCCAGTTCTTCGGCGACCGCTTCGCCGGGCAGATCCGCGCGGTCAGGGAGGGCGACACGCTCTGCACCGGCCGCCACACGCTGCAGTTTGTGGCCGCGCCGATGGTGCACTGGCCCGAGGTGCTCATGACCTATGACCAGACCGACCGCCTGCTGCTGACGGCGGATGCGTTCGGCTGCTTCGGCGCGCTGAACGGGCACCTCTTCAATGACGAGGTCAACTTCGACCGCGACTATCTCGACGAGGCCCGCCGCTACTACACGAACATCGTCGGCAAGTACGGCCCGCAGGTGCAGGCCGTGCTGAGGAAGGCCTCGGGGCTGGAGATTGCGATGCTTCTGCCGCTGCACGGCTTCGTCTGGCGCAGTGACCTCGGCTACATCCTCGGCAAGTACGACCTCTGGAGCCGCTACGAGCCGGAGGAGCGGGGGGTGCTCATCGCCTATGCCTCCGTGTATGGCAACACGGAGAACGCCGCGAATATCCTCGCCTGCCGTCTGGCGGAGCGCGGCGTGCCCGTCTCGCTCTACGACACGTCCGTGACGCCGTCGTCCTACATCCTCGCCGACGCGTTCCGCCTGAGCCATGTGGTGTTTGCCGCGCCGACGTACAACGCGGGCGTATTCATCACCATGGAGGAGCTGCTCCACGATATCGCTGCCCACGCGCTGCCGAACCGCCGCTACGCGCTGCTGGAGAACGGCTCGTGGTCGGTTACGAGCGGGCGCGAGATGAAGAAGATCCTCGAACCGCTCAAGGGCTGGAGCGAGGTGAGCGCCCCGATCACGGTCAAGTCCGCACTGCGCGAGGATCAGCTCGCCGCCATCGACGCGCTGGCCGACGCGCTGGCCGCGGATGTGAAGGGCTAAGCGTTTCTTCCAAAAGGGCTGCGCCCTTTTGGAAGAGAGGGATTCGCTGCGCTTTGCGTGGGGCTGCGACACTGGCCCGACATCAACCGTCGGGTCTGCCGAGGACAGTTCCTCTGGGCCGAGGCCAGCAGGGTGTTTTTTGCGGCGGTGTATACGCCGCCGCAAAAACGGATTGAGTTTATTCGCGGTGTGCGCGCCGCGAACTCTGTGAATGTTACAGGGGGGGTATATGACCTGAAAGGTCATATACCCCCTGTTTCTTATTCTTCCAGTGCGCTGCTCAGCTCGGCCAGATGCACGAATGCGTTTTCGTCCGTGACATCGGCGGCGAGCAGGCGCATGGCGTCCAGAATTTCCGGCAGATGCTCGCGCGCCCGCTCCGGCGTGATGAGCAGGCCGCCATAGACCGCGCTGCAGAGCGGGCGGTTCGCGGTCTTGTCGGTTCCGTCCGTCAGGCTCGTGTACGCCTGCTGAAAGGCGTGGAATGCGGCCACGCCGCCCCAGTAGTCGCTGTCGTACCCCTTTTCCTGAAAGTCCGAAAAGAGGGCATAGGCCTCGGCCGTGCCAGACTGCGCCAGCGCGGAGCGCCGACCGGTCCTGCGCGGCGCTCTGCCAGAGCGCACAGAAAAAACCGCTGCCAGCACCGCCGCGAGAAGACATATCAGAGAAATCCGCTTTTTCATCGTGCACCTCCCTGTCCGCTGATACCTGCCCTGAGCATACCAGAAAACGTTCTCTATGTCCACCGTTTCCCGCCTGCCGGTTGTTTTTCCCGGACAAAGCTGGTATACTCATCCCAGAAAAAATGACCGCGGCGGTGCGCCGCGGAAGGAGGCGCTTTATGCAGCAGATTCTCCCCAGATCGCGCGCGAGCAGAAGGCCGGGCGCGACTGCGTGCTCGTCACGCTCATCTCCTCCAACGGCAGCGCGCCGCGCAAGGCGGGCTCGCAGATGCTTGCGGGCGGCGCGGGGCTCCTCGCCGGGACGATCGGCGGCGGAGCCGTCGAGGGGCACAGTCTGGAGCTCGCGGCGCGCCTGCGCGTCGAGCGGCGCAGTGACGTCCGGCGCTTTCCGCTCCACCCCGGCGAACGCGGCGACATCGGTATGATCTGCGGCGGGGACGTCACCGCGCACTTCCAGTTCATCCCGGCAGACGACCCCGTTTGGCAGGACGTGATCCGGCTCGCGAACGACCGCGTCGCGGCGCATGAGCCGGGGCGGCTGCTCCTGCGCGAGGACGGCGGCACGCCCACGCTTCTCTCGCCGCTCGGCGAGGTGCTCTGCGGCACGCTGCCGCCGCAGGCGGACGTCGAGATGCTGCTGACGGGGCTGTGCGCGCAGCGCGGCGGCTGCATCTCCCTGCCGCTCCCGGTGGGGGGCGCGCGCTCATCTTCGGCGGCGGCCATGTGTCGCAGGCGCTCTGCCCGCTGCTGCGCTCGGTCGATTTCCGCCCGTGGATCTTCGACTGCCGCCCCGCGTTCGCCGACCGCGCGCTCTTCCCAGACGCGGAGGAGGTGCTCTGCGGCGACTTTACGCGCATCGCGGACTATGTGACCGTCACGCCGGAGGACTATGTCGTCGTCATGACGAGCGGTCACGGCTTTGACTTCACCGTGCAGGAGCAGGTGCTGCGCGGCGAGACGGCGTATATCGGCGTGATCGGCTCGCGCCGCAAGACTGCCGCAGTGAACGAGCGGCTGCGCGCGGCGGGGATTCCGGAGAGCGCCATCGCCCGCGTCCATGCACCCATCGGGACGGCTATCCGCGCCGTCACCCCGGCGGAGATCGCCGTCAGCGTCGCGGGGAGATGATCTGTGTGCGCGCCGAACGCCGCGGGGGGTGAGGGGCACGGCTGCCCGATACACTGAGACGGCGGAGCGTACGGGTCCACCGGAGGAAAAATACGCAAAAAACACCCGAGGGACTGCGGAAGCGGCAGTCCCTCGGGTGCTTTTATAGCAATGGAAATCAGGAGAAATGATCGGGTTACTCTGCTTGTGCGCCTCCACGCCTTCTTTCAGGCTGGCGACGACCACGCCCGTCAGCGCGAACAGCGCGATGACGTTGGGCAGGACGATGAGGTTGTTGAACATATCGGTGACTTCCCACACGAAGTCACTGCCGGAGACGGTGCCCAGGAAGATGAACACCAGTGCGATAATGGTGTAGATCACGCTGCACAGCTTGCCGTTCCGGCGGCCAAACAGGTAGTTGGCGTTGATCTTACCGAACAGGTTCCAGCTGAGGATGGTGGAGAAGGCGAAGAACAGCAGGCAGACGGCCACGAACTTGGCGCCCAGGCTGGCGCCGAACACGGAGCCGAAGGCGGTCTGCGCCAGATTGGTCTTACCTAAGGTTGCGGTGATGTCGCCGAAGTAGCCGTTGGCCAGAGGGCCGTCAGCGGTGTACAGGGTGCAGATGATGACCAGCGCGTTGAGGGTCAGCACCACGAAGGTGTCGATGAACACACCGATCATGGCCACCACGCCCTGATCGTGGGCGTGGGCCACGTTCGCCTGCGCGTGGGCGTGGGGAGTGGAGCCCATACCGGCCTCATTGCTGAACAGGCCGCGCTTGGCACCCTGGCTGATGGCGGTCTTGAGGGCGTAGCCGAGGCTGCCGGCGATGATGGCCTGGGGCTGGAAGGCGTACTTGAAGATCATGGCAAAGGTGGCGGGAACGTACTGGATACGGCAGATCAGAATGGCAAGGCCGCCCAGCAGGAAGATGGCCGCCATGATGGGAACGATCTTCTCCGTCACTGAGGCCAGACGCTGCACGCCGCCCAGGAAGATGACGGCGCAGATGATGACCAGCACAATGCCCATGATCCAGGAGGGGAACGCCGAAGGCGGTCTCCATGGTGGAACCGATGGAATTGGACTGGACCATGCTGCCGATAAAGCCCAGCGCAAGGATGATGGCTACGGCGAAGAAGCCGGCCAGGAACTTGCCGAAGCCGCCCTTGAACGCGGTGGTGATGTAGTACACCGGGCCGCCCTTGATGTTGCCGTCCGGCTCAACGATACGGGTCTTTTGTGCCAGCGTGGCCTCGGCGTAGATGGTAGCCATGCCGAAGAAAGCGATGATCCACATCCAGAAGATCGCGCCGGGACCGCCGATGAGGATAGCGCCGCAGGCGCCGACGATATTACCGGTACCTACCTGCGCGGCAATGGCCGTGGCCAGTGCCTGAAATGAGGTCATACCGCTTTTCTGCGCGCCGCCGCGGAGGTTCAGCTCGCCGAAAATTTCTTCATGCCCTCCCCGAAGCAGCGCACCTGCACAAAGCGGGTGCGGATGGAGTACCACAGGCCGACGCCTACCAGCAGGAAGATGAGGATATAATTGCTGAGGTACTCGTTGATCTTGGATACGATGGGAAACAGTGTGGATTCGATCATGGCTTTTTTCTCCTTACATAAAAAAATAGAGCCGCTGTGGAACAGCGACTCTGGAGAAAGTCAGGGGGCAAGTAATGATCACTTGTCGGCTCCGTCCTTTTGCCTGAGAGATTCGGCGCTCCAGCGCCTTGCACCTTCGGCACCCAACTCAATGGGATTCTCCAGAGTCCCCTCCCCGTCCGGTCTTTGCATTCCGGGCGGTTCAGCGGGTGATTTAATTATAAACGTATCTTAACACGAACGCAAGGTCTTTGCAAGGGGAATTTCCCGGCGGGGTATTTTTTGTACTTCTTGCTCGATTATACGGGGCTTATTGCGGGGAGATTTGGCAGAACACGCCGATTCGCCAACCAATTCCCCGTCAGAACACCACGCCCACCGGGGATTTCCACCCCGGCGGTTGACAGCGGGGGCGGAACGTGTTATAAGTGGACAGAGACATTCAAAAAGTGGAGGAACTGACGGTGGAGCGGATTGCGGCAAGAATCAAGCACATGGCGGGATATGTGGTTGTGCTGGCCAAATGGCTGGTACTCGGGGCGCTGATCGGCGCGGTCGGCGGCTTCGTGGGATCGCTGTTCCACATCGGCGTCAACTATGCGACGTCCGAGCGGCTGCGCTACCCGTGGATCCTCTATCTGCTGCCGCTTGCGGGACTTGTGATTGTGTGGCTCTATAAGGCGGCTGGCGTCTGGGGCAAGGGCACGAACGCCGTCATTGAATCCGTCCACTTCGGAAAGGACGTACCGGTGCAGCTGGTGCCGGTTATTTTTCTGGCCACAGTGCTTACGCATCTGTTCGGCGGCAGCGCCGGCCGTGAGGGCGCCGCGCTGCAGATCGGCGGCGGCATTGGCCACGAGACGGGCAAGCTCCTGCACCTCGGGGAGAAGGATCTGCCGCTGGCGACGCTGTGCGGCATGGCGGGCGTGTTCTCGGCTCTGTTCGGAACGCCCCTCACGGCCACGGTTTTCGCCCTCGAGGTTATCTCCGTGGGCGTGTTGTATTACGCGGGCTGGTGCCGTGCATCACCTCGGCGATGGTCGGGTATCTCGTCTCGCTCGCGATGGGCGTCCCGCCGACGCGCTTTACCGTGACGGCGCCTGCGCTGAGCGCGTGGACGATGGTGCTCGTGCTCGCGCTCGGCATCGGCTGCGCGGTGGTGAGCATCCTGTTCTGCCAGGGCTGCACCGAACGGGCGGCTGGCGGAGAAGTACCTCAAGAATCCGTGGCTGCGCGCGGTCGTGGGCGGCTGCATCGTCATCGCACTGACGAAGCTCGTCGGCACGGGGGACTACAACGGCGCGGGCATGGACGTCATCGAGCGCGCCGTCGCGGGAGAGGCTTCCGGCTGGGCGTGGGTGCTCAAGCTGCTGTTCACGGCCGTGACGATCGGCTTCGGCTTCAAGGGCGGCGAGGTTGTGCCGTCGTTCTTCGTGGGCGCGACGTTCGGCTGCGTGGCGGGGTTACTGCTGGGACTGCCGCCGGGCTTTTGCCGCCGCGGTGGGCCTTGTGGCCGTGTTCTGCGGGGCGGTGAACTGCCCGATCGCGTCGGTCATCCTCTCGATCGAGCTGTTCGGCTCGGGCGGCTGCTCTATTTCGCGATGGCCTGCGCCGTGAGCTATCTGCTCTCTGGCTACTGCGGGCTTTACAGCAGCCAGACCATCCTCTACTCCAAGCTGCGCGCGGAGTTCATCAACGTCCACGCGAAGTGATTTTGGCGGATTTCGCCAAAATGCGGGTTTTCCCCTTGCTTTTTTGCGCCGCATCGGCTACAATGATGCTATCATACCCAATATATAATAAAGACAGGGCAGTTCGTCCGGGAGCATTTCTGTGCCTCCGGCGGCGGAACGGGGTGCGATTCCCCACGAGACGGTCACTGTGAAGCCCGCGCAAGCGGGATCAGTCAGATACGCCGAGTGCTGTGCCTGGGTCTTCGCCATCACCGAAGCCGAACTGCAGTGCTGTTTTCATTGCGCCCGGCTGCCGGATGGCGGCCGGGTGCTTTTTCTGTTTTTAAAGGTGCGCACACGCCTTGAAATACATCAATCACACAAGAAAAGGATGATTCATCAGTATGAAGAAACGGATTATTTCCCTGCTGATGGCGTTGGTGCTGGCGTTCAGCCTGCTGCCGACGGCTGCATTCGCAGCAGATCATGCCGACCAGGTTCGCGTGATCGTGGAAAACACGACCTACGGCCGCAGACGCCCCTGGACGGGGACGCTGGTCGACAAGTGGGTGGATCTGAAATCGGATTCCACCATGATGAGCTGCATGGTCGACGCGCTGGGGAGCTATCCCCAGACCGGCGCGGAGAGCGGTTACATCAGCGAGATCAACGGCCTGAAGGCCGGCGCAGGCGGCAACTACATGGCCGGCTGGATGGGTACGCTGAACGACTGGTTCACGAACGAGGGCTTCGGAGCCTTCACCGCCGCGAAGGGTACGCTGAAGGCCGGTGACGAGATCCATCTGATGTACTCCATGAACGGCGGTGAGGATCTCGGCGGCATTTGGGGAAACACCGACAAGACCGTCAAGAATGTCACGTTCAGCGCTGGTACGCTGGATAAGGCCTTTGACAAGGATGCGCACGAGTACACCCTGACCATCCCCGCGGACGTGAGCAGCGTCGTCGTCACGCCCACCGCGTCCAACAAGAACTATCAGGTTCGCACGAGCGTCGGCGGCACGGGTATGCCCGCACGGCGGAGGTTCCCGTCGCGGACGGCGCGGTCATCACCGTCAAGTGCGGCGACCCCTCCTGGCCCAGCATGAACGACAATGACGGCGAAGCGCAGAGCTACACCTTCAAGGTCGAGCAGGAGGGCGCGAACCGTGCGCCCACGATCCGCGGCGACGCCGCGGCGGAGACCACGCTGGAGGTCGGTATGAGCTACACGCTCGACCTCAGCAAGATCTTTGTGGATGTCAACGGCGACGAGCTGACCTATCAGGTCAGCGTCAACGGCGCGAAGGCCGCGGCCGCTGCGCCCAGCTATACCTACACCCCCGATGCCGCCGGCAACGTGACGCTGGCGTTTACCGCGAGCGACGGCGCGCTCACGAGCGAGCCGTATACCGTGACCCTGCACGTCTATGAGAAGGGCCACGCCTATCCGTTTGAGTTCAAGGGCCTGCACAGCATGCAGCTGAGCGACATCAAGGTCTATACCTACACCGACGGCGTGAAGGGCACGCAGAACCTCCTCGAGGGCAAGAGCACCGAGGCCGACGGCTATAAGCTGAAGTACACCACCGAGCTGGCCGCGGGCGACTACTGGGTCGACGGCTATGACGCCAACGGCGATTTCAACGGCGGCCTTGCAGTCTCTGTGGCAGTGGGCGGCGGTGAGATCTCGCTGAGCCGCGTCTATCAGATCTATGCCAGCAACAGCGGCTGGGTCAGGATACGGACTACTCCATCTCCTACCAGCTGGTCATGGCCGACGGTACCGAGCGTGAGAGCACGCTGGGCACCGCGAATTCCTATGGAACGGCCTATACCTCCGGCCTGTATGTGGCGGGCGAAACCGTCAAAGCCACGCTGACCCCGATCGGCGACAAGGCGGCGGACTATGTGGCCGCCACCGTCACCAAGACAGCCTCCCAGACGAAAGACGGCAGTGCGCTGAGCATCTCCGCGGCCATCCCCGCCGCGACGACCGTTACCGTGAAGGCCCCGGCAGTCTCACGGTCAGCGTCGGTACGTTCCGCAACTACTGGTCCTATGAATTTGCGGAGCCCGGCGGTTACCGACGATGCGGACAGCGTTACCGCGAGCTTTACGCTGGCGGTTGTCCCTGAGAGAGACTCCTATATGAACTATAATTACCATTTTGTCCGCGTACAGCACCCCGACGGTGTGACGTACTGGACGTTTAGTAAGTGGAACACGGCGCAGACGATCACGGTTACGAGCGAGGATCTGCACATCG
>VOFG01004056.1_pt1 | contig 49546 bp, 65 predicted proteins | sample 5384171 | NCBI WGS metagenome assembly VOFG01 (sample SAMN12384726, study PRJNA508395) | human gut metagenome | isolation source: healthy gut F | host: Homo sapiens
AGCCAGTGAGGTTCTCAGGTGCCGTACCCGTGATACGTTTGGCTCTCAACCCGAATTCCTCTCCTTGCTGGGCCTCCACCTTAAAATTACCGCTTGAAGATCGGCCAATCCGCCAATAGCAACGATCGGCTCCAATACTAGCATAGAAACGAGGTTCACGTTTGGTATGTAACACCGGAATATCCTCGTTCAACGCCACCACCTCTGAATATTTCGGATCTTTCTCTTGGGTCATGCCATAGATGTTTCCGCTATAAGCACGATCCTCACTCAACGGCAGACCGTTCTCCGTGTAGAACATTTCAACCATCTTCATACTCGGGGCCAGTTGAGTTCCGGGAATGCCCCTATGGGATCAGAAATCAAACGGGGTAACGCCCAATACCACCACTCACTACTTCCAGAGCCATTTGCCCTTCTGATCATCAACAACGCCTCCGTACTACTAAAATTCGCAGCCCGTACAGACTTCTCTATATTAAGCATATGGGTCTGTAACACAGACGTAGCCTTACTATTGTCTATCAACATTTTTCCGGCATTACGACATGCCTCAATTGCCTCGTCGGCAGCCAAAGCGGCACGATGCCATTTTTCTTTTGAGCTACCGGATCCCCAGCCACGGGGAACAGCAATTCTCCTTTCTTGTTCTTAAAATCGGCATACACCGGATTATTGGCAAACAAATCGGATGCCTGATAACACAACGCCCTTGCCTTCAATGCCATCACCGCCTCTTTATTGAAATATCCCCAATGAGTTGATTGTTGCTTGGCAGAAGAAGGGGATGCCCACCCGGACCGCCTCATCACACAAGTTTACAATCATTTGGAAACAACTATCCACATGGCTACGAGGTAACTTCAGCGAGGATACATCTTGATTCGGATCCATAAAATCCGGCACCAAAACAATGGGACCATAATGACGCACCAACTCGAAATAATAGTAGGCTTTCACGGCAATCACCTCTCCCTTCCACTCTTTTTTTCTCCTTCTCTTCCATGTTGTACACTTGGTCGATTTTATCGATAAAAAATGTTACACAAATTAATCGCCGCATAAAAAATCGGATCGGGGTTCATACCGTTAATCCAGCGATCGGCATAGGGTTGAAACACATTTTGCTTACCGGAAATAATCTTATCTCAATAAAATACCCGGCATTTTTGAAGTATTGGCACATTACCACCTCGTCGGTAGCCGTGTATTCCACTAAATCCCGTACCGATGTACTACTGGCATTCAATGGGACATAGCAACTTTTAAACCACTCGTAGGCATTATCGCGCGTCTCGAAATCCGTGTCGATAGTCGTAATATCCTCTTCCGGCACCACGTCCAACCAACTGTCGCGAGCTGTTAGCAGGAAAAACGGCAATAGTAGTAAAGTATATATTCGTTTCATACACATTATATTTAAATTTAGAAACTGATGTTCACGCCCACGGCGTATGTTTTCTGTATCGGGTAATTGAACCCATCCTCTCCCAACTCCACATCCCAAATCTTAAAATTGGAGAACATGAACGGATTATTGGCGCGGGCGAATACCTTCACCGTTTGCAAGCGTAACTTCTTACGCAATGCTAACGGCAGGTTATATGCCAACTCCAGTGAGGTACACCGCAAGAAACTACACTCGCGCATGAAGTAGGTGGACTTTCGTTCTTCCACACTGCTATCCCAATCCTCCTGCGGGTTAGTTTCAGTGATGCTACTCGTGGAAAGCCGCGGCCAAAAAGGACGGTTTGCCATATTGTTTTCACTCCAGTGACTCTCGTAGATTTCCTTCAGCATGGCATGATCGCCTACAAACGGGGAGATGGCCTCCGCATTGATAAAGAACCCACGGTTACCGGAACCTTGGAAGGAAAAAATTAAACTCCCAATTTTTATAATTTATAAAACCGCTAAACCCATACACCAATCGTGGTGTTTCGGGGAAACTCGATATGCACGGCATCCTCCACGTCAATTACGCCATCATGGTTAATATCGCGGTAACGAATATCACCGGGTTCAGCCGAGGGTTGACTAGCCGAGTTATCAATTTCCTGTTAATCGCGAAACAATCCTTCAGCGATGTATCCTACTTGTTGTGAAAGTTCGTATCCCGTCTTTCTTTGATAAGCCGGTTTGTCAACAGCTTCCTCCAATTCCTTATAAATAGCCTTACTATACGTGAGCGTACCGTTCAAGATAATCCAGCAATCATTACTAAAAGGCATGCTGTATTTTTCGCTGACAGGTCGACACCGCGCGAGCGGGTTTTGCCCATATTATCCAACGGGGAAACCTCTACCCCCACATGAGCGGGTATCACCTCCCGTAACTCAATAACATTATGGCGAATTTCTTGATAGAAATCAGCATTGAGTTCTAATTTATCTTTAAAGAAACGGGTTTCCAATCCCAAATTAATCTGCTCGGACACCTCCCACTTTACATCGGGATCGCCATAGTTCTTTATCATTTTTCTTGTGAAATTTGTAGTACTCCCCTACCTCCGGATCCTTTACTTGCTGACTTTGGGCTGGTTCTTGCATATACACGAAACGGGGGGAGTCGATATAATCCCATCGTTACCGACGTTACCCCAAGAGGCTCGCACCTTCAAGAAAGAAAGCGTGTTACTAATCCCCTGAAGAAAATTCTCCTTGCTGGCAATCCATGCCACTCCGACTGCAGGAAAAAAACCCATCCGGTTATTCTTGGTAAACCGCTCGGAGCCGTTGTACCCGAAACTCGCCTCCACGAAATAACGATCTAAGAACCCATAGCTACCACGCATGGAATAGCTCAAATTACGCTGTTCCAACCCACTGAACAAACTGCTAACGGGAGCATAACTACCTTGTTGTGCTTGGAACACGGCAGTCAGTGAAGTCTGGTGTTTATTTGCTTCTGCACCGCCCCAAGCTGCCGTGTGTAATAAAGTGACATTATACACCCATTGCGTGGTACTTTGCGCCTGCGATCCATCCGATCCATCCGACCAACTTCCCAATTCCAACGTTCGACGAGGTTTTGTAGTAGTATTCATTCGTCAACTTATGCGTACCCTTTTTCAAAATCGTAATCACCGGCCTCCGGGTTCATGTAATAATAAGGGATTGTTATGTAATCCGATGATTCGTATCCTGTCTTCGAAAGGGCCACGCTTCCCCGAAGTTCTAACCCCTTCAACACAGAGGAAAGATTGTGGATATACTCCACCTTTGTCGTGGCAGAATACCGTCCGCGTTCCTTATATCCTTTCTGCAACATGGCATACGGATTTTGCTTTCCCCGTGGCGTCATTCCCGAAACGCAGGTGAGGCCAACTATATTTTTCGTCACCCGGATAAAGCGGGGCAAAATTCACCGGTGATGCATTGAATGCCAAATAATAGGCTTGTGTCACGTCATAAGACGGACCGTGGTATTTATCGACACTGATCGATACGTTCGCCAGCATACGGATGGCACTGCTCAAGTTCACGTTCAAATTAATGCGCGAGGTCAAGGTCGAGTTCTTGATATTCACATCGAACTGGTTCAAGCGGTCAGTTTTCAACATACCTTGGTCATTGGTGTAATTGACCGAAGCGTAATATTGCATTAACTCGGATCCACCACGGACATTCACGCCCACGCGGTGATTGACAGACATATCCTTGAACATGATTTTGTACCAATCGTTAGCCGGATACACCCAAGAAGGATATCTTGGGTCCCCCGTCCGCTCAATCTTGGTCAAGGAATAAGCGGGACTAGCCAAAGGATTACGGGTCGTCTGCGCCCCTCATTGTACATCCGCATATAAGTTTTTGGATCCACCACGTCAATGTCACTCGTTGGCATGGAAGCCACCGCCTCGTAACGAACGGAGGTATACACTCCCTGCCTCCCTTTCTTCGTAGTCACCAAAATCACCCCTGTTCGCCCCTCTGGCCCTGTACATCGCCGTGGCTGATGCGTCCTTCAATACAGAAAGACTCTCGATATCCTCCGGTACCATACGAGCCAAATCTAAACGAGATGACTCACACACCATCAATCAGCACCAAGGGTTTGATACCTCCATTCGAGGAACTAATTCCTCGAATGTAAAACTTCGTATTCATTTCCTCCTCAGTCAAGGCTCCCGGCGCACCTCCTGTCTGCCAACCAATGATACCAGCAATTTTACCGGCAAAGAGGAGGTCAAGTCACTACTGGAGGATTTCAGGTCCATCGGCCGAATCGTGGTAATGGCCGAAACCACACTCTCCTTTTTCTGCGTACCGAATGCCACAACCTGTACTTCATCCAAGTTCTGTTCCTCGGGATTCAAACGTACATTTACCTTCGTTTTCCCTTCAATTCCACAATAGCCGTTTTGTAACCAATAAAAAAGAAACCTGTAAAGCATCTGTCGGTCTCACATTAATCGTGTAACGCCCATCCATGGTAGTGGCTACACCTTGAGATGTACCTTGAATCAGCACCGTCGCTCCGGGAATGGGATTCCCGTTCTCGTCAACCACCCGACCGGAAATCTCGATCAACTTCACATCCGGCTGTTTTCGTAGCGTGATCACCACGTTTTTATCCACGATCTCGAAACTAAAACGTGTACCATCTAAACATTTTGTAAGAATCTGTTCCAAAGTCACATTCTTAAAAGATTCGGTAATCTTTTTCGTTTCGTTTTTCACGTTCTCACTGTTGTACGTGAACTTGTAATCACTGTTCTTTCCAAAATAATCAAACACCTCTGTTAAAGAAGCATCTTTAAAATCCACGGTAAATTTCGGAACTTCTTGAGCCATAACAACACCTATATTGCCTATGACAAACAAAGACAATAAACTCAGGAATCGTTTCAAAAACCTGTTGTTCCCAAAAATACACTCTCTAAAAGTGTAATAAATCGGTTTTTTCTTCATAAATTTGCTTTTAATTATTACAATTAATGAGTAACAATAGGTAAAGGGAGTGAAGGCTCTTTGCCTATTTTTCTTTTATAATGATCATATCACCTATTCTCGTGTACCGGAAATCTCCCGTTCCCGCTAGTATTTGTAACACGCTATCTATATCTGAATACCTTTCCACCATTGTCGTGTAAGGAATATTCTCCAAGGTAGAGGTCTCAAAACGACATTCACACCCATACCACTCTTCCAACACGTTGGCAATCTCCCGCAATGGAGTTTCCCGGAAAGCAAACATGTTATTCATCCAACTCGTGTAATATCTCGTATCTACCTCCTGCACATGAATTTTCCCGATACCGGACACACAAGCCTGTTGTCCCGCATGTAACTCCACGCTATCCTGCAGCCCGTGCTTCATCCGCACGAGGCCTTCCACTAAAGTCGTAACACATGAGTTTTCACGGGCATTCACGTTAAAACTCGTTCCCAGCACACTGATTTCAGATGCAATTGTCTTCACGATAAAAAGGATGAGACTCGTCTTTTGTCACGTCAAAATAGGCTTCTCCTTTCAAGTATACCACTCTTTGATTCTCCACGAAAGAGTTCGGGTATCTCAGTTCACTTCCAGCATTCAACCACACGTGACTGCCGTCATACAAGACGACTTTTATATTTCCCTGCTTCGAGGTCGTCAACACGTTATATTCCACCTCTTGCTTAATTTCTTGTGGTAACACCTCTCCATTCCCGCTTTCTTCCTGTTTTAAAGACTCTTTATTGCTCGCTTTCAAAGATTCTTGCTTTACAGAGTCTTCCAAGTAAACCACTTTCCCCGTCGTTGTTACTAACGTCGCGAAAGGTTCCATCCGTTCTTTGACACAGAAGAAAGTAACACCTGCCTTGTCGGTTCAGTCTTGTCCTCCATAGAAAGCATAAATATCACTCCAACCAATAGTACGGCGGCAATTCCTGAAATGTATTTCAGAACACGCACGTGCTTCTTTTTCTTTCATTTTATCATTCACCTTTTTTAAAGGCACATTCGTATCCACGTTATACATATCTGTTATCCCTCGTAAAGATGATCCGCTTCCTGAAACTCTAGGAATAATTTTCGATTCCTCGACTCCAGACACCACGCCTCCAACAACTCGTCCTCATCCTTAGAGGTTTCTCCCCGTAGAGATTTGTAAATTAAATTACTGATTTCTATATCCTTCCGTATCCTTTTCATGAATATCTACCTTTTATCTATTAACAAAACAAGTGACTAACAACGAGATTAACACCAAAAGACACTGGTTATAATCCGACAAATGAAGCTTCAAATCTTTATAGGCTTGCTTTTTATGCGTTTTTACCGTGTTAATACTCAAGGATAACTCTTCCGAGATCTCATCATAGCTATATCCTCCATTCGCAACAACATGATATCCCGCTTCACATCCGATAATTTGTTGATCTCTTCCAATATTCTAGCCTTTAGTTCATGTTCGATAATCAAATGATCAACTAAGATATCATCCACGAAAACATCCTTCAATTCTTCCATGTTCCGTTCCACCTTGTGATCCCGAATATAGTTCAACGTCTTATTTTTCAAACAACTGTATAAATAAGATTTAAACGACATCATATCCGGAAAACGATATGCTTTTTTTCCCACATATAGAGAAAAGCTTCTTGAGTAATATCCGCACTAATGACCTCATCCCGGAGTAACTTTAGCGTGAAAGTATAGGCCCGAGGATAGAACATATTAAAAATAGCCTTGAAAATCTGAGTATCTTTCAAGTCTATTTCTGACGTTTCTATTTGAATTTTTTTTCTACAACCATTATTTAATTATTAGTGCCTTTCCCCTAAAGCACTAAAACGACATAAAAGGGGTGAGGCAAATATGACTTTTTTTTTACAGAATATGATTATATTTTTCATAAACCACTTGCGAAATGTGAAAATTAGTAATAGAAAACGAATATACTAAATAATCCTTACCTTTGCTGAAAACAATAATCTAGAAACAAAGAACATTATGCGAGTAAAAAGTATTCAACCTGTATATTTTTCACCGACTCATACCTCTGCAAAGATTGTCACGGCAATAGCAGAAGGAATGATATCATAGTAAATAAAGAAATTGATTTAACCTATCCGTGCGGATCAAAAAGTCATTGCCAACAGACACGCTTGCAATTATTGGTGTCCCCAACCTATGCGGGAAGAGTTGCCCCGACGGCATTGGAAAGGCTACAAAAATAAAAGGAGATAACACCCCGGCTATCATTGTTGTTCTTTATGGAAATCGGGATTACGAGGATGCCTTACTTGAATTACGGAGACACCGTGAAACAACTGGGGTTTTATTCCTGTTGCCGGTGGAGCCTTTATCGGGGGAACACTCGTATAGTACAGAACAATTCCCCACGGCAGCCGGACGCCCCGATGTGTCCGACATACAAATAGCGGCTGAATTCGGAAAGAATATTATAAAGCAACTATATCAATATACTGACATAAAAGAATTGCCCGCTTTGGAAGTGAAAGGGAATTTCCCGTATAAAGAGAATAAGCCTAAAACTCCGGCAACCCCGATCACCATTGACGAATTGTGTACACAATGTCAATATTGCATCGAAATTTGTCCCGTTGAAACCATCGAATTAAAAAGAAGAGATCGTAAGCGATCCCGAAAGTTTGCATTAAATGTTGCGCTTGCGTGAAAGGAATGTCCCTAACGGAGCCAGAGTTTTCAACACTCCTTTTTCAGAGTTTCTCTTCAAGAACTTCCATGAGAGAAAAGAACCGGAACTTTTCTACTGTACTCGTTAAAATATTTCTTGATTTACGATTTATGATTGGCTAATTTCAATCATAAATCATAAATCAAAAATCATTCAGTCTTTCAGTGCTTCTTCCACAAATTTTGGATGAAATCCACCGTTTTTTTGTGTACTCCCTAATAGACCTGAATCAACAGACAAATGGTAAGATGATGCCACGCCCCACTCCTTGTCCGAGTAAAAATTATAATAATTTGGACGAGTTTTATCCATCTTACGAATCAACTCACGGGCTTCCTGTTCCGATATATGTTGACGATTCATCACGGTCTTCACGCGCTTTTTCCATATCTGCATGAACAAACACGTTGATACAACGTTTATTGTCACGTAAGATGTAATCGGCACAACGTCCCACGATCACGCAGGAATGTTCCCCGGCCACCTTTACGAATCACATCCGACTGGATTTGAAAAAAGCTTATCGTTAGAAAGAAAATCATTGTACTGGAAGGGCCCAAAGGTAAATCCGGCAGCAAAGCCTGTAACAAGTTTCCGGAATTCTTTTCGTCAGCCTTCTCGAAAAACTCCTGACACAAACCGCTTTCTTTCGATGCCAGAGAAATTAATTCCTTGTCATAGAAGGTAATCCCGAAACGTTTTGCCAACTCCTGCCCAATCTCTTTGCCACAACTTCCGAATTGGCGGCCTATTGTAATAACAAATTTATTATCCATATTTTGATCTTTTAAATCTATTCTTTTACAAAGCTATCGATTTTTTCAAACCTGTAACCGCTACAATATAAATTTCTTCACGCTTTCAGATGTTTCAATTGCCATCTTAACATACAGGCCGCAACGATGGTCGCTATGGCAATCCGCAACCGGCATACTCATCCAGACTCCGACCGTTCCCCAAATGGATGGAAACACCAATAATGACGGGATCAAAAATAGCAACTGTCGTGTCAACGACAAAAAGATCGCCTTCTTGGCCATCCCGATAGATTGGAAGAAACTGGATGTCACCATCTGGAAACCGACAACGGGGAAAAAGATCAACACGATTCGCAAACCTTCCACCGCTATATTAGTTAATGTTTCATCCGACGTGAAAAAGACAAATTAACGATCGGGGAAAAGATCTGTCCGGCCAAAAACCGACTGTCGTAACCGCCACCCCGCAAAAAGACGGTGTATTTCAATACCTGAATCAAACGATCGAACTGCCGGGCTCCGAAGTTATACCCCGCGATAGGCTGCATTCCTTGGTTAAATCCCATCACGATCATGATAAACAAAAAGACGATCCGTTTACAATACCATACGCCCCGATAGCCAAATCCCCTCCATACGTTTTCAAACTCTTGTTGATCAAGATCACGACAAAACAAGCACACAAATTCATCAAAACGGAGATAACCCGATTGCCAGCATTCCCCCACGATTTGACGTTTCAGTCGAATATTCCTTTCTGGAAATGCAAAAAACTTTTTACGGGAAAAGTGGTGTAACTCAAATCCCTAAAAGCGATAATCTGTGCGGTAATAGTTGCCAATGCCGCCCCCGGATACCCCAACCAAATCCCCTAATGATAAACAAGGCATCCAACCCACAATTCACGATAACAGCCGTCAAAGTAGCTGCCATCGCTTTTTGTGGATAACCCGAAGCTCTTAAAACCTCGTTCAACCCCATGTAAATATGCGTGACGAGATTCCCCGCCAAAATCACCTGCATATATTCCCTTGCATAAGGTAACGTGTCCGGACTCGCCCCGAAAAAGAGCAATATCGGATCAAGAAACAGCAACGCCACGGTCATAAATACCAAGCCGATAATCCCGTTCAGCATCACTACGTTTCCACAAAACATGGGTAGCACTCTCCTTGTCTTTCTGTCCTAATTTAATAGCAACCAACGTTGAGGCTCCCACCCCCACCAACGACCCGAAAGCCGCTGCCAGATTCATAAACGGGAATGTAATGGCCAACCCCGCAATCGCCAATGGTCCCACGCCATGACCAATAAATATACTATCCACCATATTATAAAGTGACGAGGCCGTCATGGCAATAATCGCCGGGATAGCGTATTGCATCAACAATTTTCCGATCTTCTCGGTACCTAAAACTAAAGGTGCGGTATCTCTCGTATTAGTCATTCCAATCTCCGTTCTCTTTTATTAATTGTTTCAATGCCTCAATGGCTTCTTCCTCCGGCACAGCCACACGCACCATCTCTTTCCCCCGGAACAGATTCACCTTCCCATTTCCGGCACCCACATAACCGTAGTCCGCATCCCCATTTCTCCGGCCCGTTCACGACACACCCCATCACGGCAATATTCAAACGACTTAGATGAGCAAATGCTTTCTTTACTTTCGCCACGGACTCCTGCAAATTATATAATGTTCGTCCACATCCGGGACAACTGATAAACTCTGTTTTATAACGACGCACTCCTGCCGATTGCAATATATCCTGACTCAAATGTACCCCTATAGAACATATCCGGAATACCGGGACATGACAACCACAAGCCATAAACCAATCTGTCAAGGAATAAACCCCCAGATGAGCAGCCATCCACAAACTCAACCTGTTGGAATCCGACCCGTCAAGCATGGCCCGTACAATTACCCGGTTCATTATCCCTAAACGTTTCACTCTCCCAAGTACAAACGGATACAAAGCACAGGAGGGATGCTCTAGGCTTCAACACCACGATCGCATTTTTCTCCCGTTCCAACTTTCCAGCAAGCTCAGTATTTATGACTTCCCCGTTACGGATTTCCACGAAAATACTGTCCCCTTCCACGGGTTTCGATAACCGAACGAAATCTTTGGCATCAATCAAGGCGACCGCCTTACGGTTATACACGTGGGCAATATCCAGACTATCAAAAGGAACGACCACGTTCACGGAATCCGGTAATTTCGTCAACTCCGGTCCCAATGCCTCCGTGTAGATCATCTCCGGAGCCCGCATCCCACCTTTCAACATATCACCATACACGGGATCATTCTCTGTCGCCACGTGAAAATCCAGACCGGCCATCACAGCCTCATCAAGACATTCCACCTTAGATATGTCCGCAATAATTACAGGATGAGAGTAACGCCCTTCCAAATGCATCGGTTCCGTTTTCAAATCCTGTAAACAACAGATCTCATTTAAAAAGATTCGCCACGGGAATCTCCTGTTCCGGTTCTTCCGTCAAGGACACTCGGATCGTATCGCCTAATCCTTCATTTAATAAAGTACCAATACCCACGGCTGACCGAATTCTTCCGTCCTCTCCTTCTCCGGCTTCCGTCACTCCCAGATGCAACGGGTAATCCATCCCCTCTTTCTCCATCTCCTTCACAAGCAAACGCACTGCCTCAACCATCACCCGGCAATCACTCGATTTTCAAGGAAATCACAACATCATCAAATTTCTCGTCCCGGCACACCCGCAGGTATTCCATGGTGGCCTCCACCATCCCCGCTGGTGTATTTCCGTAACGGCTCATAATCCGATCAGACAAGGATCCATGATTTGTACCAATCCGCACCGCCGTGCCGTATTCCCGGCACACGTTCAAAAATGCCGAGAACTTTTCACGCAAACGCTCTAACTCCGCGGCATATTCCTCATCCGTATAAGTCAGCGTCTTGAAAGTAGCCCGTTTATCCACAAAATTCCCGGATTGATACGTACTTTCTCCACGTGTCTGGCAGCCTCAATCGCCGCCTCCGGATTAAAATGAATATCCGCAGAAAGTGGAGTCGTGTAACCCTCTTCGACGTAGCTCCGCGTGAATATTCTCCAGATTCCTAGCCTCCTTTACCCCCGGAGCCGTGATTCTTACCAACTTACCTCCCGCCTCAATAATCCGTATCGCTTGTTCCACACAAGCCTGCCGTATTCATCGTATCGGTATTTAACATAGATTGTACCAAAACTGGATACTCCGATCCAATATATATTTCTCCAATCTTAACTTGTTTCGTAGATCGACGCTTCATAATAATTGAAAATTGAAAATTGAAAATTGAAAATGATGACACTTTCTGATCTTTCAATTCAAGATATTAATTGCTTTAAATTCTGAAGGTTACGCTTATTAGTAATTTCTTTTTTCCTTCCGGGGTGTAAAGATAATCGATTTCTTCTTTAAATCGGTCATAAACTTTAGCTCTTACGACTTTCATGGTCGAATTTATCATGCCATTCTGTTCATTCAGCGCCTCCGGCAACACGGCTACGACGGCAGGCAGCCACCTTTCCGGAAATAAATGAGCGTGTTTTCCGCCAACCCGGTAAGCCATCAGTTCACTCTGGATCTTTTTCAACATAACCCGGTAGGCATCCATAGAATCCGATTCAACATCCTGTTTCTCGATATACTCCCGTAACGCCATTTTATTCGGGACAATCAACCCGGCCGTGTACGGGGATTGATTATTATATAATATACAATAATCTATATATTTCGACTGTTCGGCAATGGTCTCCTCGATTCCTTCCGGGCTGTATTTCTCCCCGTCATTCGCGATCAGTAAGGATTTGAAACGCCCCAGCACGTACAACCAGCCATCGGGATGTAAATACCCCAAATCGCCAGTATGCAGCCAGCCGTCCACGATCGTCTCGGCCGTACTCTTCTCGTTTCTCCAGTATCCAGCCATCACGTTTCCTCCTTTTATCCACAACTCCCCTTTTTGCCCTTGGGGTAATTCCTGTCCTTCCTCATCACAAACTTTCAAATCAATCGGTTTTACCAATATCCCGGAAGAACCGAAACGATAACGCCCGGGGGTGTTCGAACTGATCACGGGAGAGGCCTCCGACAAACCATACCCTTGAAACATCGGAATTCCCAAAGCCGCGTAGTAACGCTGTAATTCAATATCCAGCAAGGCTCCACCTCCCACGAAAAAAACGAAGGTTCCGCCGAATACCTGTTTCCGAAGTTTAGAGAATAAAAGAGAATCCCATAATTTCACCAAAGGTTTCAGCAACACCTTCCATCCTCGTCCCCGATCGTCCCCGAAACCATTATATGTATAAGCAATCTTCAATCCCAGATGATAAAATCTATCCGTAAAACGTCCTTTCGCTTTGATCCCCGCCTCAATATTCTTTCGAAAATTTTTCGCCAAGGCAGGTACGCTCAATAATATATGAGGCTTCACTTCCTGCAGATTCTCCGGGATATTACGCAAATACTCCATTCCCGACCGCCCGTAATCGACAGAAACCAGCGAGGCCCCGTTATACATAAAGAGTAAAGCCCTACCGTATGGGCAAAACTATGATCCCATGGTAAAACAATAATATCCGATAATATGCCGGAATTTGTATCAAGGAATCTGATTGCAACACGTTCGTCACATAATTCCGGTGGGACAACATGATTCCTTTAGGCTCAGCCGTCGTCCCCGAAGTATAAGAAATATTTACCAGATCATCCTCCGTCACGGCACGAATCCGGTCATTCAGTAACTCCTTGTGTTCCCCCGCCAAATCTCCCCTTCTCGTTGTAATAACTCAAAGGATACGTATTTACCTTCATTTATATCTGAATGTATCACTATAATCTTTTCCACCCCTCCGATTCGCCCCTTCAATTCCCCGAACTCGATTCAAAAGTTTGCGGACACAATCAAAAAACGAGCTTGAGAGTGTTCCACCCGAAAAACAATTTCGTTATCCGTCAACTTAATGGATAGAGGTACATTCACGCCTCCGGCGTATAACATCCCCAATTCCGAGTACACCCAAGCATTACAGCCTTCGCTTAACAATGCAATCCGGTCTCCCTATCCATTCCCAATTGGCACAAAGCTCCCGAAGTTCAATACTTCTCGCTTTACCTCCATATATGATGTAGCCGCAAATTTCCCGTTTTTCTTTTCCCATAAATAAGGATTATCCGGAAACTTTTCGCAACTTCTTTCAAATAAATCTATAACCGTCTTCATATCTTTCATCATTCCCACAAAGCTAACAAAGAATTTGAAAATTCTTACGAAGAAAACCGACCATTCGTTACCGTAAATAACTTTTCATTCCAGATCTGCCGGGAAACAAATCCGGAAATGGTAGCTCTCTACAATGAATTCAATTCCCAAGGCTTGGAAATCATCAGTATTTCTCTGGATAGTGACAAATCCGAGTGGCTGGAAGCATTGAAGAAGACGGTTTACTATGCCTTTATCACGGTTCCGAACTAAAATCATCGTTATCAACCTGAAAGGTGAATCCCTAAAACAAAAATCAAAGAACTGATGAAGTAAACACCGCCAAAGACCTGCATTGTAACCTTATCGTCACATTTCCCGTAAAATCAAATTCACCTAAAATCGAAAGCTATGATAAGAGCATTAATCTTAGCTATCGTTCTTTTCCTTATCGGAACAACGATAGCAATAAATAATTATATCAAAACTCAAGACCAAGTACCCTCGTCAAAAGTGTTTCAACCAGATGATCTCAAGATTACCATAGGGCAACGAACGCAACCACAATTCCATGAAACGATCGTACACGCAATACCCCTCTCCGATCTAAAACGTACTTTGTCCAACAAAAACTTCAATGCCGTATTAATACTACTGGTACCTTTCAACCTTATTTCTTCACGAAAGCGGAACTATTGATGGCAGCGACGATACCCTCTCGCGATAGCACGCAACAACGTGGACTGATTCTCGGTCAACATCCCTGTAAGTAACTGATACGAATCAATCTCCGATTGTATTATACTCGTCAGACAAGCCTCAACCACCCCTCTGTCAATCACTGATTTCGATTGTCCATAAAGACGATTTGCACATACCACGTATGTCCCCGAAACGTTCATAGATTTCATCAAATACGTCTTCATCCAGTTGCTTATTTCCTCGTTTCATCCAATCACGAGCAAAACGAGAATAACAACCAATCTGCAAAGTCATCTTTTTCCGTACTCCTGTAAAAGGTCGTTTCACGGAGGAAAAATTTCATTCATAAGATGTTGGCACTACCTGAAAAATAAAATGTACATGAGGAAGAATTGGATATAAGATCGTAGTAACCCCCTCCACCCTTTTCCGGGTAATCAACAATTTGCTGAAACTCGTCAATAGCGATATAACATTCTTTCCCGGACATACCCAAATAATCAAAAATCTCTTTCAGCCTGAAATCTAATGTCAGGTTGGAAATCTAATGTCGCAGGGGACAGAAGAAATACCAAATGACAACTTTTAAAAAAAAACCGGTTAACGATGCCAATGTCCGCTGTGAGAAGGAACCAACTTTCCTATAACCGTTTGCCCTAAAAAGAATGATAAAATCATTCAAGCAAGTGGTAGAATAAATATCCAAATAAAAACAGGCAACCTCCGGAAGATTTTAATCAATCCAGTTTTCCCCATACGTCGAGGACTCATCAAGGTAACATTCCGACCATTCTGCAATGCGGAAATAAGTTTTTGGGTATCCTCCTGCCGGTCACAAAAAATACTTGGGACTAACATAACCATACACGAGAAAAGGATTCCTATATCTACTCATAATAAATTAATTATTGCGTAATTTGTGCAGCACTTTTATGCTCTAACACAAATTACGCAATAACTTTTAAGAATAACAAGAGGTTTAATAATATTTCGCTTTCTTTAATATCTCCTCCAAAAACAATCAACATTTGCACGAATCCAAACATAAACCACCTGATATTTGTCACAAATCCAAACATAAAACGCCTAATATTTGTCACAAATCCAAAGTAAGAAAGATAAAACGTCGATAGGAAAACTACCGACGCTTTTACTATTTAATAAATGAATTTTATCGTGTTACTGCCGCTTTCTTCGCATCCAACCGACGTACCACTTTCTCCGTAAATAATCAGGGCCACGGCTGACACCAAAGCAATTGCCGCAAAGTATACCAGATGTAATGCGCATTTGCAGAGGCAGCCTCCCAATCGGCCTCGCTACTAAATAATTCACGAGCCGGACAATATTTACTCAATAAGAATCCAGACAACCCGAACCCGAAAATGGATGACAAAAGGAGTGTAGATGACTAAACCCAAATACATTCCCTTCTTCTCCCTTCGGTGCTTGTAAAGAGAAATATTCCAAGAAACGAGGAGAAATAAACACTTCTGCCAATCCCTGGAACACGATCCCCACGATCATCATGAAGGCCACCGGATGCAATCCAAGAATCTCACCACCGCCCAACATATTCCCGGAGGCCATACATAAAGCCGAGATCGGCATAATAAAACATACCACAGGTCATAGAGAACAAAGCTGACTTTTTTACGCATCAGCGAAGTCACCAGATTCACCGTCAACACGACCACCAAAAGGATTCACGTTAGCATACCACCCGATGGCACTTGCCTCTCCCGCCAAACGGGTCACGTATTTCGGCATCGTGGCATACAACTGATGCTGTACCATCCAGAACCCGGTAATAATCAAGATTAAAACAATCAACCGTCCGTTAGTACACACTTTCACCAAAGCCGTCCATATCTGCCCGAAAGTCTTTCCTCCCCGGCGTGTTTATCACTCTTGTAAAACAAATAAATCGCAATCAACGCGAGGAAAAAGTCATTCCCGCAGAGAAATAATTTAACACGATCATCCCTCATGCCCCATGGCATCACGTAACGGGGTGACAAGAACCTTTCCGGAGAAAGCTCCGATATTTACCATCCCGTAAAAAATAGCAAATCCTCTCGCCCGACTTTTCTCATCCGTTTCTTTGGCCACCGTGCCGGAAATCACACTCTTAATGAATGATCCCCACGATAATCAGAATCATGATCGGAATAATCCCGTAGCGATAACCGCTTTCCTGCAATCCCGTAAACTTTGTCACGTAACCGTACTCTACCAATCCCGTCGAGGCCAAAAAATTCGGGAATAATCCCAATCCCAAATAACCTAACGACAATAAGGTAAACGCCAATAACATTGACTTACGAAAACCGATCTTATCGGCAAGCGCACCCGAAAATGTCGGCAATAAATACAAACAAGCGGAAAAACTCCCGCGATCGTGGCCGCCTGTATATCCGTGAATCCCAAGACATTACTCAAATATAACGTGATCACGACGAACACCCGTAATAAGCGGCACGCTCTAACAATTCTACCGTGTTGGCAACCCAAAACGCTTTACTAAACTTTACTTTCTCTTTCTTTTTTGTTGTCACACTCATACTATCAATTTATTACTAATATTTACACACGCCGACAAAAATAATATTTTACAATTGAAAATGAAGAAAAGTTTAAAGTAATGTAGAATTTAGAGTTTAGAATGAAAAGATTCCGTGATTGCCGATTCGATGATTGGGTGATTAAAATCCTTAATCGAATCTAAAAATCCAAAATCTAAAATTAATATATCATTTGTTCGTCCAGCTTCTCCCCTTTCAACGCGTCATCCGAATACACGTGTAAACTGTGGGCCGTATCAGCTTAAACAGGTAATCCGGTGAATATGACTGTTGAATTTACCAGCCTCACCGATAGCATATAACCCGTGAATATCGCTAATTGTCATCTCTTGAACCAGACGAATCCCTCTTTAAAAGGTTCAAAAACCTCAACCAAGAACTCCCCATCAGCAAACGTGTAACCAGCAAACTGGGGATGAGCATGAATGGCCGTACGGTTTCCTTTCTTCCACGACATCACGATAGCCTCCCAGATACCGGATTTATCCCGGCCGATATAATTCCGCGTATAGGTCTCATCCGAAAAGCGATCAAAAGAATCCAATGGGTGATTTTGAACAAAATCCAGCACATACGACTTGATCTGTTCACCCACGCTCTCGCAGATCGGCCGAATGCACGATATTCAACAAACCATTCATAAAACTTTCATATCCGGCAACCATACATGGAGCCAAGTCAAAATCTTCTTGCAATATCTTATTCATACTATTCTTCTTTTTTTACCGCATACAAACATACACGATTTCCAAGCTTCTCGCTTGTGTATATATACTTACTTCACGGCAAAAAATACGTAATATTTTTATAATTCGATGTTATTCGCTAATTTCACGGTCTAATTGAAACTGAATTAGTAAAAGATGAAAACAATATTCGTCACGTTACTCGCATTTACCTTACTTCTTCTTTCCTGTATTAAAGACGAAAAGAAGATGTCATAAATTATATCGAAGAAAACGACAAATTACCGGAATTCACCGTGAAAAAGCGCAACCGGAGAAGAACTTTATAGCGAAAATTTATCGGGCAACACAACCCTGTTGGTTTTCTTCGTTACCACCTGTGGCGATTGCAAGCGGGAACTCCCGAAGATTGACAGCGTGTGGAATGAACTGAAAGACCATCCTACCTTCCGACTCGTCACCATCTCCCGCGGAGAAACAGTCGAAGTCGTCAACGATTTCTGGAAAAAACAAAACTTTACCATGCCGTTCTATCTTGACCCGGACAAAAAGTCTTTTCCCTTTTTGCCAATAGCACCATTCCCCGTGTCTATCTCGTCAACCGGGAAAACATCGTGACCTGGATGGCCGTAGAACAAATGAGTCTCTCCGCAAAGCAGCTAATCGGGAAAAAATAGAACAAATCATGTGAATAGGATATGAGTGTCAGTGATGCACAAATAATAGCTTTTGCTACAAAGCCGGCTAAAAGACAAGGTATGAATGCACTGTTTGACAGGTATTACAAACCTTTAGTCGTGTTCGCCGATGACCTACTCCATGATCTACCGGAAGCTGAGGACACGGTACTGGAGCAATTCGTGAAACTATGGGAAAAAGAACTTTATGAACATATCCATCCAAACGCTTTGTCAACATTCCTTTTCACGATCGTGAAAAATGCCTGTATGAACCAGATTGCCAAAAAAAAGGATTACCCACGGAGCAATTAGATTTACCTCATTACGCCATAGCTCAAGAGGAATCCTATCTACTGGATGAAACCGTCATCGAAACCATTTTGGCTGCCGTCCGGAAACTTCCTGAAAAGACACAACAAGTCGTCCAATCTGTCATGTGTCAAGGACACTCCTATCAAGAGACTGCGGATGAACTGGAAGTATCCATTAATACCGTGAACACATTACTAAAAAGCCGGAATGAGAGAATTACGGTCAGAATTAGAAGAATACAAGAAAATGTTATTGCTTTTCATGTTATACCCCCAGAATTTTCAATAAAAAACATTTTCAGCACACTGTTTATCAGATATATTTCAAAAAATATTTTATTTTTTTTTTCTTATTTCATTCACCCGTCGGACCAAAAATCTGTTTAACTAATAAAAGATAAACAGAAACATGGAAATAGATGACAACATATTTCAAGCCATTCAAGCTTGTTGGACTGGAAAAGCCTCTCCGGAACAGATAGAACTTGTTCATCGGGACTGGCTTGACACAAGCCAAGAAAATCGGGATCTATTTGAAAGATTAGGCAAGACCCATTATCAGCTCGCACACGTTCAAACATGGAAACGTATCGATTCCTTGCAAGGAAAAGAAAAAATTGAATTCTCGTCTAAAAAACAAAAGAAATCCTTCCATTGGAAATACCTTGTATCCGGTGTAGCAGCCGCTTGCTTAATTCTTTTTTGCGGTAACGAGATTCATTCCTCACGAACCCTCCCCGGAAAAACGATCCTTGACTTGGCTCAAGTGAAAAGCGGTAGTCCTAAAGCCACCTTGATCTTTGACAATGGGAAAAAGATTCAATTAAATGCTGATGATACCTTCGAAATAAAAATCAAAAACACCATCGTGAAAGATGGTGAAAACACCGGACTAAAATACGAGCTTAGTGACTCTCTTTCAACACGAGAAACGGATGAAACCGTCGAGTACAACACACTTGTTGTGTCCCCGCGGAGGAGAATACATCCTTTACACTCTCGGATGGAACCAAGGTATGGCTAAACTCCGAAACCGAACTAAAATACCCCGTCCGGTTCTCGGGTAACACGAGAGGTCAGCGTGAAAGGAGAAGCCTATTTTGAAGTAAAACGAGACACGCTCCTCCCTTTTATCGTCCACACCCCGTACTCCAACACGAAAGTTCTCGGAACTTCGTTTAATGTCAGCGCTTACGAGGATGAAACGACCACAGCTATAACTCTCGTGAGTGGGAAAGTAGAGGTGTACAACCAACATGAAAAATGTATTCTAAAACCGGGATGGCAGGCCGTCGCAAAGAATAAATCCGGAACGCTGAAAACACGGGAAGTAGACGTCGCGGACTATGTCTCATGGAAAGACGGATGTTCGAATTCAATGATATGCCGCTGGAACAACTTGTATCACAGTTAAGCCGCTGGTACGACGTGGACTTCTTCTTCGCAAACAGCGATATACGAAACTTCAAGTTCACGGGTGCTATCAAACGGGGTAACACACTGTTATTCATGCTTGAATTTATCGAAAAAAAAACGTCTAATGTTTATTTTAAAGTGAATGGAAACGTAATCCAGATATACGAGAAATAAAAAAGACCGTCAGGTGTTCGCACCACCTTTCGGCCCCAGTTCAGTTAAAACTTAATATTACAAATGTATGAAAAAAATCCATTAACAGGGTTCGCTTTCAAAAAAGCGAACGTTGGAAAATCTTTTTGATTATGCGACTAACAATGATTCTACTTGTAGGCTTCATATTCGGAGCAAGTGCCAACTCCCTGGGACAATACCAGATGAAAGTGAACATGGGCGAAACAACCTATGAAGAACTATTCCGGGAAATCCGCAAACAGACGGGATGTATCGTGATGTACAACAACGATATGCTCGATAAAAATGCCAAAGTCAAAGCCGATTTCGACCAGATCGAATTAAAAGACCTATTACATCACGTGCTGACAAAGCGGGGATTAACCTTTGAAATAAACCGGGAATTTATCATCGTCATGAAAGCCACTCCCAAAACAGACGACGTGAAAAATACAGAATATCGGGTATCGTGAAAGACAAAAAAGGCGAACCCATGCCGGGAGTGACCATCAAACTGGACAGCATGCTACTGGGAACCGCCACCGATGTCAACGGTAAATTTGTCCTCGAACTTCCTGTATCATCCGGAAACCTCGTATGCTCGTTCGTCGGCTATAAAACCAAGAAAGTTCCATTCAAAGGAAATAAAGACCTCGTGGTTATTCTGGAAGAAGACATTTCAGAACTGGATGAAGTACACGTTGTTGCCTACGGACAAACGAACAAACGGGAAATGACGGGGAGCCATCTCTGTCGTGAAAGCAGAGTCCATCAAGGGAATTCCTTCCCCAAGCATCGCCAACCTTTTACAAGGACGGGTAGCTGGTATGGACGTAACCAACATCACGGGAGCCCCCGGTGGCGGTGGAACCCAAGTCACCATTCGCGGTACAACTCCCTCAGCGTGGAAAGTGGACGACGATTCTCGAACCCCTGTGGGTTGTTGACGGGGTTACCTATGGCCTCTTTCACCTCCCCCTGTAACCGGAACAAACGGGTTGGCCGACCTGAACCCAGAAGTGATCGAATCCATCCAAATTTTGAAAGATGCTTCCGCCACGTCCCTTTACGGGTCAAGAGCAGCCAACGGGGTAATCATCGTGACCACCAAAAAGGCCGTAAAAATCAATCCGCTCAATTTGATGTCAACTTTTCATACACGTACAACGTGCTACCGGAATACCCCGTGCAAACCGGAGGGAAAGCGGAACGCAATTTCCGGCTGTTACAACGTTTCAATGCCCGTAAAGCTTATAAAGATCAAGATAAAAATATGTATATCTATCCCATCTCTTATGAAGAGGCTTACACCAAGGGCGGTTCATACGATGCCTACTGGGGGAGACAGGGACTGTTTCCGGGAACAAGAACGGGGATGAATTACAAGATAGCTTAAACCCTTTCTACAACAACTCTACCAACTTCTATAAATACTATTTCCAAGCCACCAAAAACACTGAATGCTAACATACAAACATCCGGTGGTTCGGAACGAATGACTTATTCCGTAGGATTAGGTTACTACGATGAAGAAGGTATTCTGAAAGGAACCGGGTACTCCCGAATAAACTTGATGGGAAACTTCATCATGAACCCGATTCCCATGTTAACCGTGGACTTCAGAAATTATCTGGCCTTCTCCGATCGTAGCCGGGGCGTGAAAAGTTCCGGATTCTCTGCCGGGAACGAGGTGGAAGTCATTCCGGGTGACCCGCTATCACAATCCACCCTACTACCGGGCAACAACTCGGTCACCGAAGAGGTATTAAAAGGTCTACGGGGTGTAGAGGAAAAACAACACCTACCGCCTACGCAGCACCTTCGGTTTAAAACTGGACATTATGAAAGGTCTGAATATTTCCAACACGATTTCTCTCGACTATTCACAAAATAACCGGAAATTACTTCTCGCCTTCCTGGCTAAATGACCCGAAAGAATCCTTAACCAACGGAGAGGTTAGCCGGGAATACACAATTCTGGACGAGGCCCTGATCAATTACCAGCAAATCTTCGGTGAACGTCACAAAATAGATGTCATGCTGGGATATTCCTACCAGTACGACCAATATAATTATATCGGGGAACCGCCCAAAACGGTCCAAGTGACTACGTACATTATGCCACGAAATACGGGTGGCCTCTCTCGCAGATAGGACTATTACACGCAAGCCCTAAAAGACTACCAATCTGACTTCACCGAGAAAAAGATGATGAGTTATTTCGGCCGTCCTAACTATGTCTTCGAGGAAAGCTACATGTTAACCGCCACGTTAAGAAGAGACGGAAGTTCCGTATTCGGGAGGATTTACGCTGGGCCACCTTCCCGTCGGCTGCCATAGCCTTGGAACTTCTCGGAAGAAAACTTCATGCAATGGTTCGGGGCATTAAGTTTTGGTAAACTTCGTTTCAGTTACGGAGTCTCCGGAAACCAGTTCAACCAACCCTACCGTAGCTTACGGCTTACTTTTAGGCGGCCAAGGTTCTTACGAGGGCAACCCCATCATTACCCCTGATTTACAGGAAGGATATTACAACCCCAAACTTGGCTGGGAAGAAACCAAGCAATATGACCTCGGTCTTGATATGAACTTTTTCAATTATCGCCTTTCCGTCACAGCCGACTATTACTACCGCCGTACGGACAAAATGTTAAGCAAAACCCCGATCCCGGGGAATCATTCCGGTTACTCTGCCATGTGGAGAAATGCCGGAGCCCTTTCAAACGAAGGTATTGAATTTGACATTAAATATGACATCATGCGGACGGATGATTCTTTCTGGACCATCTCCGTCAACTTTGCAAAAAACTGGAACAAATTACTGGAAACCTACAACGGGAAAGATATGAACATGAGTGACATGACCGGGAATAGTCGTAGCTACATTATCGGAAAGCCCGTCGGAAACATCATGGGATACAAGACAACGGGATACATCCAGTCCGAGGAAGATATTAAATACTACTATCGCCAAGACGGCTCGTACCGGGCCATCGAGAAACAATACTTCTCAGATGTATTTTACAAACCCGGAGATTTACAGATCGTCGACGTGAACGGGGACGGTTACATCAACAGCACATCGGACGTCGTGTACATCGGTAGCAGTTTGCCCATACTATACGGTGGTATTGTGAACGAGATCAAATGGAAAAACTTTGACCTGAATATGCTGTGGTCCTACTCCCTAGGAAGAGACATGATCAACCTGCTCCCGATCGTCTCAACCAGCAAGGAAACCTCCCTGTTCCCCATCTTTGAAGACATACAGAAGGTATCTTTCTGGGAAAAGAAGGCGACAACAGCACCTATCCCAAAGCAGAACTCAACAATTTTAATGATAGCTGGTCACCAATCATAGACCGTTACGTGGAAAAAGTAAATTATCTAAAACTTAAAACCCTGACTATCGGTTATACACTTCCTAAAAATCTCCTGAAGAAAATATACATTAAAGACATTCGCGTGTTCTTCAGTGGAGAGAACTTGTTGAACATCACGAACTACTCGGGACTAGACCCAGAAACCGTGGATATAAACACCGGACTCGACGATGGTAAAAACTACCCGTTGGCACGCAAACTCACTTTAGGTATAACGATTAAACTATGATAGCCATGAAAGCGAACAAGATATTATTCATACTAAGCATATTATGGGGGCTGCTTTGCCTGCACGGATGGGTTGGAAGTAATCCCTGAAAACTCCGTTACTTTTGAGAACTATTTCAAAACGGAAAAGACATTGAAACCTCCCTAAATGCCCTCCGGGATGAGTTTAGAAGTACTTGTGCCTTTAACGCAAATAAGACTCCCATCGACCTCGGTTTTGTACACGACACACTAAGAAGTACCTCTGCACAAAAAAGTTTCAACTGGGATGCCACGCAATTTACTCCGATTTACGTTGACTTTTTCTGGAACTCACACTATGCAATAATTTGCTACGCCAACATTTTATTGGAAAACATTGACAAAGGCCGAGATTACCCAAAACAGAAAAGATTATTACATCGGACTGGCACATTTCTACCGGGGATTCACCTATTTCCGCATTGCCCAAAAATGGGAGAGGCTCCTTTACAGACTGACAGCCGAGATATTTCTAAAAAAGCGAAATCATCCGTTGCAGACATCCTACAATTCGCCCTAGATGAAACCAACCTAGCAATTAAACTTCTGCCCCTGCACGATGGCTTGATCGATGCCAACGGGATCACAGGTAACCGACAAAGCCACCCCTATCCAAGGAAATCGCCCAGGCTCTCAAGGCAGACCTTTGCGCGTGGAAGGCAGCCATCAATAACGAACCGGAATTATGGCAGGAGGCCATTAACGCCGCCAACTTCGTGATTGACTCCTGCCATTACACCCTAGCTAGCGATCCCGAAGAAGTATGTACCAAAGTCCTACCCGGTGGAAGTGACGAAGGAATCTTTTGAAATTAAATTCAATTACGTGGAGGTTACCCGTAATCCATGGACACCCATGGAAGAATTCGTCACGTTCCCGATTCGACCGGAAGACGGACGGGGAGACATCAAATACTGCTACGCTCGCATGTTCGAAACAACCGTGGATAAATGTACCCGGGGCACTTTGAAGGGATGATCGCCGAGGGGGTATACCAAGGAGACAAACGTCGATTGGCCTATTTCTATGACCTCGACACAATCCGTAAAAACGCTGAATGGCACGCTCTGGCCGAGAGATATGCCTACCCGTACAAATTCCGGAAAGCACAACTGAGGAACAACTTCATGGAGCCAAGGTAAATTCGAGTGTTTCGCCTGTGACCACATCATTTATCGCCTGGCAGACCTCATTCTCCTCCGGGCTGAGTGTTACACTCGCATAAACAAGAATGATCTCGCCGCAAAGGACCTGAACCGTATCCGGGAAAGGGCCTACGGAAACCGGAGTCATGATTACAATGCCGCCACGGAAGGAAACAACCTAAGGTACATCATTTTCAAGGAACGGGAAAAAGAACTTTTATGGGAAGGAAAAAGATGGTATGACATCGTCCGTAATGGATACTGGAAAACAGAATTGTCTAAATTCCATGCCACTCAAATGACTCAACAAGACGTGGATAACGGGGCCCTATACATGCCCTGTCGGTTACCCGGCTTTCAACGAGAATTCACTTATGACCCAAAACAAATATTGGCAAGCACGCTATTAACATTCACCGGAATAAAAATTGAAGATTATGAAATATATTTTATTAAGCATATTCACCATTGGCATTCTAACTAGTTGCGATCCCAAAAGCAATTACATAGATACTGGTATTTCCAACGGGAAACATGACTGCTCCATGCTCGAATACTTCCACACCAGCTCCTACAACTGGGATTCCCTGCTGGTTATGATTCAACATGCAGAACTGGAAAGTCTTTTGAAGGCCGAGAACCGGCTACGAACAAATCACGTTCTGGGGGCCCACGAACCATTCGATTCGCCGCTGTATGCTAGACCGGAGATTACAAGAATAAGCGATATGGAGTAAAACATTCTGTAAACAAATTATCCTCATGCACGTTGTGAAGAAACGGATCATGAAAGACGAAATGAATTTCCGAATTCCGGATGTTACCGGGAAAATTGTCGGTGCCACAGAAATGACCACGGCAGGCGGCGTAATTCTCTACTGGGTTACCGGGAGAAATCGGAATACAGGGGGTGTTGCCGACGCAGGAGCCGTTACCCTGTACCTGTTCTCGAAGAATGCCGAAACCCAAATACCATTAGCCCTCCGGACATTGAAACGCTGACCGGGGTCGTCCATTCTTTGAATTACAATTACACGTTAGGAGACCTTGTCCCCAAAACAGAACTTGAAAAAATTGAAAAACTTTAAATCGACAAGAACATGAAATACATATCTATCATTATCTGCCTTGCCCTATTTTCCTGCCACGATGTAAAAGTAGGATATTTGGAAACAGAGGCTGCTCAATATAATCCGAATGTACTGGAAGTCACGAAATCCCAAGATGCGAATGACCCCCTACACGTGGTCTCTCCCCCATCGAGGGAGTGGAAGGAACTCAACCCATCTACATCACGATCCGGCAGGTAACAACAACCGATGGCGACAAAGTAGCTTTTCTGAAAGAGGTTACAGTCCGGGGAAACGGTGCTTTTGATATTCCTGTTTACAACAACATCCCAGCAGGAACTTATCAAATCAGCTTACAGGTGGAAAACGAGGACTACTCAGACATTCTCGAAGACATTTTTACCATCGTGGTGAAAGAATAAGGTACATTAAATAATCGTAGTACACAAAAATCGGGGCATATCTTTTTGACAAGTATGTCCCGATTTTTTGAACCTCTTTCAAACATTCGCTATCTTTGTGAGGTGAACCGTTATTGAAAACTTTAGAAAGACAAGATGAACCATTCGATTACGATCCGGGAATACGAACCAACAGACAAAGATGCCGTTATCAACCTGATCAGGCTAAACATACCTAAATACTTCGCCCCGACCGAAGAAACCGACTTGAATTATTACCTAGATCACGAAAGGGAACTTTATTACATCTTGCTCTCTTTGATGGGCAAATCGTAGGTTGTGGTGGGATAAATTTTTGAAGACAATAAAACAACAGGAAAAATCAGTTGGGATATTTTACACCCGCAATATCAAGGAAAATCTCTCGGCTCACAGTTACTAAAATACCGAATAGAAAAGATAAAAGTAATCGATAGTATTCAAAAATAACCGTCAGAACGTCCCAATTAGCCTACAAATTTTACGAAAACAGGGATTTGAATTGGATGAAGTGAAAGAGGATTATTGGGCGAAAGGATTTGACCTATATCGAATGGAATACAAGGGATTAGACTAAAGAACACTTGCATAAAACCAACATCAACTTAGTATTCAATTTCAAACTCATAAACTACCGTAATAATTCCCTGTTAAGTAATTAAAGCTGAGACAAAGACGATTTACAGACAAGATAAAGCCAAGTCGAACTCGTCTTTATTGTTACCGTATTTGATCCATATACCCCCTATCTGCATTTATTTTTCTATTATATCGTCTACTAAACTAATATTAAAAGCAACCGAACTCTCTAAAACAACATCTATATACGACAATAAACAACTAAAAATTGACACAATAACTTGTAATAAATCAAAAATAATCATACCTTGTATCGTTGCAACACTCACGTTTGTCACGTATATTCTTTTACAGTGGTGTGGGGTTACTTTTTCATGTTGACAGATATTCCTTTTCCCGAGCCGTTAGAATTATACTCGGTATTTTTAGTGGTAGCCGGTGGGGGTTGCAATTTTTTTCATGTTGACAGATCGGCTATTTCTTCCATGAACTTCGTGCGGGAAGTCAATCCGAGCCGTTATGCAAACATCAATCTCGACGCTTTTCATTGTCCGGGTAAAAAAGGGTTTGACCGTTGTAGTCCTGAAAAAAGTTTGTAAAGACAATTTAAAATTTTCAAACTTAGTAAACCAATGTCAGAATTAAATTTCCCCCTCTGTTCGTCGTCGTTATTACCCCTGTCAAGACGAAATTATCAGCGGTACGAGATCGAGTAATCAATGAAATGGGTTACGCGGAAGTTCTATCAAGTACGAGGTCAAACCCTCGACTTTTCACGTTTGGCTCCACAAGTATAAATCTCGAGTTTTATCGGAAGAACAACACAAACGCTTATCTTAGCGTAATTACAAAATGTTATACCCGATGACCGACCAAGAGCGCGCCGAGCTGGAGACTTTACGGCAGGAAGTAGAGAAACAGAAAATACTCGTGGAAGCTTACGAGTTAATGCTAGAGTTAGCCAGGGAACGCCTGCACGTTGATGTAAAAAAACTACGAGGAGATGCTATTAGCGGGATTGTCGAGAGACAGAAAGAACGGGGGGAGGTAAAGCCGTGACGGAACACCTTTGCAATTCCCTTGGCTACAGCAAGCAGGCTTATTACAAGAGCCTCCGGGCCGATCGTGGAGGCGGGGCGCGAGCGTTACGTTCTTTCCATCGTCCAGGATATTCGCCGTGACATGCCTAACCTCGGGGTTAATAAATTGTGGAACATGCTGGGGTCTAACGGTCTGCCCGTCGGTCGGGATTGGCTTTATCGTTTGCTTCACCTTCACGATTTAATGATAAAACAGAAGAAGTACCGGGTGATCACGACGGATTCCCGGGCGTGGCATCGCCAGTTCCCGAACCTGGTGAAAGGGTTTCGAGTTACCCGGCCCAACCAGGTATGGGTCAGTGACATCACGTACCTGTCAACGAGTGCCGGTTTCGTGTACCTCTCGCTGGTAACCGACGCTTATTCCCGGCGGATCACGGGCTGGGAAGTTCACCCGACACTGGACTCGTCCGGTCCCGTGAAGGCCTTGTGCCGGGCGTTGGCGACGCTGCCTCCCAACTTTAGCGACAAGCTTGTTCATCACTCGGATCGGGGTGGGCAATACTGCTCCTCGCTGTACAAGAACACGGTATTCAAGTGAGCGTGACACAAGATGGCTCTCCTTACGATAACGGTATCGCCGAGAGAGTGAACGGGATTTTGAAACGGGAATGGATAAACGATATGGACTTGAGAGATATGGACCTGGCGAGAGTGCAAGTGGAGAGAATTATCGGGATATACAACACGAGAAGACCACACACATGGCTATCGGGTTGAAAGTTCCTGACCAGGCACACCGCGATAAAAAGAGTTATTCGCCAGGGTCATGTATTGACGCCAAGTTTTCTTGGCATCCGGGGAATTCCCGGATGCCAAGAAAAAAAGTAAAACTATTACAGGAATTACATTTTTTGAAGTAAACTTGTAACAGAAAAAGAGAATAGAAAATGTTTTTTACAATTTATTGAATGTCAAATCTAGTAAACCAATTTTGGAAACTACATAGCCAACAGGATAATATAGCACGAAGTGACGGAGGAGTTTATTTTCAATGTAATCAACTTATTTACAGAAACCCCCCCTTCGAGTATTCCATCTATAAACAGAGGGAGAGCTGGGTAACTCTCCCTCTTCGGGAATTATTTCCTAATCCTATGTAATAAAATCAAGGCGTTAGCATTTACCTCACAACCGCATATAAGCATCAATCTCCCGGAACTGATCGGACGAATAATCCCCCAGCAAGTGTTTCGCAGAAGTGGAACCACATCTTCCGTTGATAGAAAGCCTGTTGTATGCCCATAAAACTGTGAGCTTGTCCCCGGTAAAATCACCAAGTCAAAATTCTTTTCCCGCTTTCAACAACGCATCTGCCATACGCAAGGTATTCGCCGGATGCACGTTATTATCCACGTCCCCCGTCACCAGCATCAAATACCCTTTCAAATTCTTCGCCAGCTCGATATTCGTCGGGATTTTCGTCTCGAACTTGATCTTCTCCACGGAAATCCGTGGTATCCTTACCCGTGATGGAATCCTTCACGGTTTTCTTCTCGAAAGATTTAACCTCCCGAACCCCGTGATGAGTCTCCCCACCATTGGTTATAAATATTATTGTCATGATTTCCCGCTGACGAAACAGCCGCCGTGTAGAAATCGGGATAAGTACACAATGCCGCAGTAGACATGAAACCTCCACCGGAATGCCCGAAAATACCCACCTTGGATTTATCGATAAAAGAAAACGATCAGCCAACTGCTCGATACCGCATTTATCATCCGCCAACGGGTAATCCCTCAAATTATTATACCCGAACGTGTGATACCACTTATCACGCATCGGACTACCTCCCCGGTGACCGAAAGTTACCACCACGAAACCGACTTGTGCTAGACCCGACATTATAAGCTGCCGTCACGGAAAACTCCAACGGAATCGCCTCAGTTTGCGGCCGGGATAAACATACGAAATAATCGGGTAACGCCGGGTTGAATCGAAGTCAAAAAGGCTTCCACATAAAACCGTACAAATCCGTATGCCCATCGGCAGCCTTCACCGTGAAAGGCTCCGGCATCTTCCACCCGGTCTCGTAAAGCCGGGTCAGATCGGGTGACGCCAGTTCCATGATCACTTTCCCTTGTTATCCCGCAACACGCTCCGGGGTTCCAAATCCGCCCGGGAATAATTATCCACGAAATAACGTCCCGACTTCGAAAAATAAGCCTCATGAGTGGCCTGTTCGGGAGTCAGCACCTCCACTTGACCATTCCCGTCAATCCGGGCTTTATTCACCCGGGCAGCAAAAGTAGGGACACGCTCCTTCTCCTGCCCGTAAGCCCCGAAAATAAATGGTACGTCCCACGGTATCAATCTTAACCATCTTCCCGGCCGTCCAATTTCCGGCCGTAATCGCGTTCTTCAGATTTCCCTCGCCATCGTAATGATAGAAATGCCCGTGTCCCGTTCTCTCCGACCACCAGATAATATCTTCCCCTCGTTCAACAAGGAAAGATGGAAGAAATCATTATTGAAATAAGGCTTACTAATCTCGTTAATCAACACCTTCACCTCCCCGTTTTCAAATCCACCTTACAAAATCGATCTCGTCACAAGTTCTCTTTTTTGCGCAGGAAATAAAGACTGTTGACTTTTTTCCCGGGGTAAACAATCTCAATGTCTGATCCGGCCATTTCTCAACCGACACTTTAATCAATTTCTTATCGGTCGTGTCCACCAAGAATAATTCCTCGTGTTGCACCTCCTGATCCCCGGCCATCACGTATTCATACTCGTTCAACGTCGGACGGGAACTCAAATTATTAACCACATAAAGCGTTTAATCTTTCTCCGGTCCGAGCGACGCACGTAAAAACGTTCAGAATTTTCGAACCAAGTCACCCGGGCGGACACCCGTTTACTCGTGGTATCCGTATCATCGTATGCATAAGAATATTTCAATGTCCCATCCGTCGTGATCTGGGTTTCCACGGAATCTTTCACGGAAAAAGCATATACAAGTTATGACTTTTAGCGTAAACGATATAAGTACTATCCGGAGAATACGTCCCCTCCAACCCGTTCGATTTCTTGGGAGTTGTATCCGGTTTCTTTCGGGCAGAATCTATTTTCACCAACTGATTGGTATAAATGTTATACTCGAAACGGAAAGTATCCACCTCGAACTTCAATGTCTTCTCATCTTCTTTAAAAGCCAATGCCCGCACGGGTAGTTCTTTGTAATTCACCGGTCCGTGGGTATACTTGCTGATCTCGGCAGTCATAAATTCCCGATCGAATAACTCCCGGTGAATCTTTGCCTTCGGGTCAACGAAATAATAACGGGTTCCATCGCCCGTTTTGTAACTATACCAAAACTTATCGCTTTCCTTCAAAAAGTGAGGACTTACTTTCGTTGATCCTACCAGTTTTTCCGCATTCCCACGCATAAAACGTTCGGCTTTCTTTGTAATTAGCTTTCTGCGCGAACCCGGCCAGTACGAAAAAGCAGGGTACGAACCATAAAAAACATTTGATCATCATTTATTCCTTTAAATTTGTTCTATTGGTCTTTGTGAAAGCGAAATTAATTATATCCTCCCAAAGATTACCTTTCTATCGAAATCTTAATAAATATTTAACAGATTCAGATTATTTAAACTAATTATCTTCTACACAAACGTTTGAATATGCTACAAAACATAACCTCTGACGCCACGATTTCATTTTTTATAGCTATTTTTGCACGTGTATAAACATGCTAATATTTTCATTTACTTTAAATAAATAGGACAAGGTGATGGAAGTTTTCCCGATAGATAAAAAAGTAGAGCAACTCTTTAAAGAAGTCAGCCGAAGAATATTCCGGTTACAAAACGGAAGAAGTCTTGACAGCATGGAACGGATAGGAGCCGACACGCGGGACAGATCGGGGCAAGTTATCTCTCTCAAAAATCTGGCCGGACAATACCAACCCGATTTAAGATTGGCACAACTATTGTGGGGAACAAAGAAACGAGAAGAACAAATCGTTGCCTGTTTTTTATTCCCGGTTCAAGAGTTGATTACAGAAACAATTACTCAATTATTACAATACTGTTACAACTTCGAGATCGCAGAATATTTCGGGACGTTAGTTCTTTCGAAACTGGAAAACGTGAAACAAATGGTAAATGAATATTTAAATTCCGATCATTCCTATCTTCAAGTTGCAGCACTAACCGCCATCGGCAGGAGTCGAATTGATCGAAAACTAAACTCCCCATTCACCGATAGTTACATTCTAAACATAGATCGTAACAAGTTCACGGACACGAACGTACAAAAGGTATACGATCGTGTAAGCATATGCTTGAGAGAATAGAAAAACAAGAACGTGTTAATAAAACATAAACGGACAAGGGAAAGGGGGAATTGATTCTTTTATATCAAAATGTTTCCTATTTTTGTGCCGAATTAAAAAAAAAAGAATTAATTAATTTCTAACATAAATTTATTGCTATGGCAAAATTAGATTTAAGTATTTATGGAATCACGGATGTGAAAGAGATCCTTCACAATCCCTCATATGAAGAATTGTACAAGGCAGAAACAGACCCGAAATTGGAAGGGTACGAAAAGGATATTTGACCGAGCTTGGCGCAGTTAACGTGATGACCGGAATCTACACCGGACGTTCACCGAAAGATAAATTCTTTGTAAAGAACGAGGCCAGCGAGGATTCTGTATGGTGGACTTCTGACGAATACAAGAACGACAACAAACCTTGTTCGGAAGAAGCATGGGCAGATTTGAAGGCAAAAGCCGTGAAACAATTGTCCGGCAAAAAAACTGTACGTGGTTGACACGTTCTGCGGGGCCAACGCAGGAACCCGCCTGAAAGTTCGTTTCATCATGGAAGTGGCATGGCAAGCTCACTTCGTGAAAAATATGTTCATCCGTCCGACAGAAGAAGAACTAGCGAATTACGGGGAACCGGATTTCGTTTCTTTCAACGCTGCAAAAGCTAAAGTTGAAAACTTCAAAGAATTAGGCTTGAACTCCGAAACAGCTACCGTTTTCAACTTGAAAACCAAAGAGCAAGTAATCTTGAACACTTGGTACGGGGGTGAAATGAAGAAAGGTATCTTCTCTATCATGAACTATCTGAACCCGTTACGCGGAATCGCATCTATGCACTGCTCTGCCAACACGGACATGGAAGGTAAGAACACCGCTATCTTCTTCGGGCTGTCGGGAACAGGTAAAACCACGTTATCAACTGACCCGAAACGTCTCTTAATCGGCGACGACGAACACGGCTGGGATGATGAAGGCGTTTTCAATTACGAAGGCGGATGCTACGCTAAAGTTATCAACTTGAGCAAGGAAGCAGAACCGGACATCTATAACGCCATCAAACGTGACGCTTTGTTGGAGAATGTTACCGTAGACGCTAACGGAAAGATCGACTTCAATGATAAATCTGTTACCGAAAACACTCGTGTTTCTTACCCGATCTATCATATCAAGAACATCGTGAAACCGATCTCTAAAGGTCCGGCTGCACAACAGGTTATTTTCTTGTCAGCAGACGCATTCGGAGTATTACCTCCGGTATCCATCCTGACCCCGGAACAAACGAAATACTATTTCTTGTCCGGATTCACTGCAAAATTGGCCGGAACGGAACGCGGTATCACTGAACCGACCTCCGACTTTCTCTGCTTGTTTCGGTGCTGCATTCCTGTCATTACACCCGACAAAATATGCAGAAGAACTGGTTAAGAAAATGGAGAGAACAGGAGCAAAAGCATACTTGGTAAATACCGGATGGAACGGAACCGGTAAACGTATCTCTATTAAAGATACTCGCGGAATCATCGATGCTATTTTGGATGGCTCTATCGACAAAGCCCCGACCAAAACAATCCCGTTCTTCAATTTCGAGGTTCCGACCGCATTGCCGGGAGTTGATCCGAAGATCCTTGATCCTCGCGACACATACAGTAACGCCAAGCGAATGGGAAACCAAAGCAAAAGACTTATCAGAACGTTTCATCAAAACTTCAAGAAGTTCGAAGGAAACGAGGCCGGAAAGGCATTGGTTGCCGCAGGTCCGAAATTATAATTCCAGGATTAGAACAGCAAAAAGCACTTCGCAAGGAGTGCTTTTTTATTACCCTTCCTTCTCCCATCAAGTTTCTAAAATCGGTTTACTAGATTTTAGGAAACTGCAACTTATATATAGAACAAGAAAACATTCACGTTTTCATCCCGTTTTCTAGGGTCCCCTCCTATATTGGTAGTAACTTGCACCGATGTCTCGTTATAATCTCAACTGTCCCAGGACACAATTAACTCCATTCACTTCCGGTTAAGTTCCCGTTAACTTCCCGTTGACTTTAACGAAACACCGGCGTAACTACCCTACGATACCGGCGAATCAGCGAAGATGGACCGTCAAGCAAGAACCGTCAGTCATAAACAAACAGAACCCGGCCACACAGGGACCGGGTTCCGAAATAGATATTTAATGCTTTGGATTTTTATCCCATATAGCCTTTCATGACACCCCCGTTTGCTGTTACGCACGAACATAATGATCTCGTCACGCTCCTTGGATGCCGGCATCTCGGCCTCGATTCGTTCCACCGCATCAGAATTGTTCAACCCGGATTGGAAAAGGATCCGGTATATATCCTGAATCTCGTTGATTTTTTCGTTCACGAATCCGCGACGGCGCAAACCGATCGAATTCACTCCTGCATAAGATAGAGGTAATCTCCCGGCTTTCACGTAAGGAGGTACGTCCTTACCAATTAAAGAGCCTCCCTGAATCATCACGTGACGACCGATATGTACGAACTGATGCACGGCAGACATTCCACCGATAATAGCGAAATCATCCACTACGACCTCACCGGCCAACTGACAAGCATTCGTGATAATGCAATTATCCCCGATCTCGCAGTCATGCGCAATATGCACGTAGGCCATGATCAAACAATTGCTCCCGACTTTAGTTACGCCCTTAGCGGCAGTACCTCTATTTATAGTCGCACACTCCCGGATGGTCGTGTTATCACCAATCTCGACGATTGTCTTCTCTCCCTTGAATTTAAGATCCTGAGGAATGGCAGAAATAACAGCCCCCGGAAAAATCTTACAATTTTTTTCCCGATATGCGCTCCCTCCAGGATAGTGACATTCGAACCAATTCTTGTTCCCTCCTCAATGACAACATTCTTATCAATTGTCACGAAAGGCTCAATCACCACGTTATCCGCGATCTGAGCTTCAGGATGAACATAAGCTAACGGTTGTTTCATTCGTTTTTTTATTTAATTACAATATAATAGTTACATTTTAAGTACAAGCTTATCACTATTTTTTCGTTTTTGCAACTTGGGCCATGAATTCACCCACTTCACAAACTAACGTTTTACCGACAAAAGCGTACCCCTCTCATCGTCACGATCCCGCGACGGATAGGAGCAATCTTTACCAGCTTGAAGACTAGCGTATCGCCCGGAACAACTTTATGACGGAATTTGATTCCATCTATTTTCACGAAATAGGTGGAATAGTTCTCCGGATCTTCCACCTGATTCAACACCTAGAATTCCCCCGCATTGCGCCATCGCTTCCACGATTAGCACGCCCGGCATTACCGGTTCTTCCGGGAAGTGCCCCCACGAAGAAAGGTTCGTTCATGGTGACATTCTTGCAACCGATCACGATGTCATCCGTCACCTCGTAAATCTTATCAACCAACAGGAAAGGAGGACGATGAGGCAACAAGGCTCTCACCTTATTCACATCCATTAACGGTTCGGCCGTCGTGTCCACGTCGGGACGAACATCTTCTCTTTCCGCCTGCGTGATGGCCTTACACATTTTCTTGGCCAAGCTAGTGTTTGCTTTGTGACCCGGTCTCTCCGCGATAACACGTCCCTTGATAAAACGCCCACATAAGGACAAATCCCCGATAACATCCAGCAATTTATGACGAGCCGGTTCATTGTCAAAGTACAGGTCCAAATTATTCAAAATACCCTGCTTCACCTCGATAGAATCGTGGTTGAACAGTTTAGCCAGACGGTTCACCTCTTCTTGAGAAATTTCACGATCAACAATCACAATCGCGTTATCCAAATCCCCGCCTTTGATCAGATTGTGCTGCAAAAGCATTTCCAACTCGCGCAGGAACACGAATGTCCGACACGGGGCAATCTCTTTCGCAAAATCGGTTACTTTTTCAGAATAAGTAGCATACTGCATTTGCAAGTAAGGAGAATCGTAAGCAACGACCAAATTTATATTATAGTCGGTGTCCGGCAATAACGTGATTTTCGTCTGCCCGTCCTCACTACAAAATTCCATTTGCTCTTTCACTGTAAAGTAGCGTCTATCAGCTTTTTGTTCTTCAAAACCTACTTTCTCTATCTCTTCCACGTAATATTTAGCACTACCGTCCAAGATCGGGAATTCTTCCCCGCTCAACTCGATCAGGCAGTTGTCAATTCCCTCCCGTAAAGAGCTGCCATCGCATGCTCCATGGTGAACACGCACACGCCGTCCTTTTCCAGACAACTGGCACGATCCATTAATTTTACATATTCAGCCAAAGCTGGAATTTCAGGAGATCCCTCCAAATCCATTCGACGTATTCGATAGCCAAAGTTCTCTTCAGCTGGCTTAAAGGTCGCGGTCACCTGTTTCCCGGTGTGCAAGCCTTTTTCCATTCAAAGAAAATTCACTCTTTAAAGTTCTTTGCTTTACTGACATTTTATTCTGATTTTAATTTATTTACTTCTTTCTCTAAATCTTTTATTTGCCCGTATAGCTCCGGTAATTTACGGAACATGACATAACATTTCTGGTATTTCGGATAATCGAATGCAGGCGATCCGCGCAGGACAGATTTTTCCGGAATGTTGGAAGTGATACCACTCTGGGCTGCAAGCTGCGTCCCCGATCCGATATTCAAGTGACCGACAATACCCACTTGCCCGCCGAACACGCAATTCTCACCTACTTTTGTCGTCCCGGCAATCCCAGACTGGGCAGCGATAACTGTGTTACCACCCACCACCACGTTATGTGCAATCTGGACTAAATTATCGAGTTTAACTCCCTTTTTAATAATCGTAGATCCCATGGTAGCCCGGTCGATACAAGTATTCGCCCCGATCTCCACGTCGTCTTCCAGCAACACGTTACCGATCTGCGGGATTTTCTTGTAATGATCCCCTTCCGGAGCGAATCCGAAACCGTCAGCTCCCAGTACCACTCCGGCATGAAGGATACAGGATTTTCCCGACCACGCATCCCGTGTAAATCTTTTTACCCCGGCATAAATAATCGTGTTATCCCCGATAACCACACCGTCACCGATATAGGCCTGAGGATATATTTTCACGTTATTCCCGATTTTCGCACCTCTCCCTATATATGCAAATGCCCCGATGTAAGGTTTTTCCCCGATCGTGGCACTATCACTGATATAAGAAGGTTGTTCAATTCCTACTGGTTTCGGCTTCATATCATCATACATTTGCAGTAACGTTGCAATGGCATCATAAGCCGATTCCACCCGAATCAAAGTACAGGAATACTCGTGCGTGGGTTCAAATGTTTTATTCACTAACACGATCGATGCTTGCGTCGTGTAGATATAATGTTCGTATTTAGGATTAGCTAAAAAGCCAATGTTCCCGGCTTTCCTTCCTCTATTTTAGATACGTTATTTACAGAAATCTCGGGATCTCCATCGACAACCCCGCTTAATAGAGCTGCTATGTCCTTTTGCTTTAAACTCCATAATTCAAAAAAATTTCGGCAAACTTACAAATTTTATTTGGAACTATATAGAAAATGTGACAAATATGTTTCCATACCAATATTTAAACCATACATATCAAGGCTTAAAGGCTTGTTTCCAACACGATTCCCATTACGATGAAACCTCTTTCCGAAAACATTCGCACCGGAGAAAAATATCCGCCCTCACCTATTTTCCACTGGAACTCTTTGGATTAAAAATAATTAATTGTATCTTTGCACTCGGTTATTAACAAACGAGGGGGCGATTAGTCCCCCTCTTCTGTTATCTTAGATTAAAAGTAGAATGAAAAGTACAGAGGAAATAAAGACATTATCGAAACAATACTGCAGGGGACAGATTTGTTTCTGGTGGACTTGAAAGTATCTCCGGACAACTCGATCGAGGTCTACATCGACTCCCTGAAGGGCATTAACGTGGATTCCTGCGTGACCTCAGCAAACAATTGGACGCAAAACTGGATCGAGATACCGAGGATTTCGAGTTAACCGTTTCGAGTGCCGGAATTGGTTACCCCTTCAAAGTAACCCAGCAATACGAGAAAACCTGGGAAACCAAGTGGAGGTGAAACTGCAAAAACCGGGGGAAAATTACAGGGAACCTTAAAATCCCATTCCATCACGGGAATCGTAATTGAATGTGAAGAAAAAGTGGCCGTGGAAGGGAAGAAGAAGAAAAGCATCGTCAAAGTGGAGAAAGAGATTCATTTTACAGACATAAAGGAGGTTAAAGATATTGTTGTTTTCTAAATACATAAAATAAAAATGGAAGCCATTAATTTGATAGATTCATTCGCAGAATTTAAAGAGCTTAAAAATATTGACAGGGCAACCTTGATGAGAGTATTGGAAGATATTTTCAGAAACATGCTTATCAAGCGTTACGGGACGGACGAGAATTTTGACATCATTATAAATATCGACAAGGGAGACTTGGAAATCTGGAGAAACCGTATCGTGGTGGAAGACGATGCCTTCGAAAACCCGAATACCCAAATTTCGCTGACAGAGGCAAAGAAAATCGATGCCGACTACGAGGTGGGAGAAGAAGTGACCGACGAGGTGAAATTCAAGGATTTCGGACGCCGTTCCGTGCTGGCTTTAAGACAAAACCTTTCAGCCCGGATTCTTGAACTGGAGAAAGATCACATCTTCACCAAATACAAAGAGAAAGTGGGCCAGATCGTGACCGGAGAGGTTTATCAGGTATGGAAAAAAGAGATTCTGGTTCTGGATGACGAAGGCAACGAGTTGATCCTCCCGAAACAGGAGCAAATCCCTAGCGATTTCTTCAAGAAAGGAGATACCATCCGGGCCGTCGTTATTCGCGTAGAAATGAGAAACGCTTCCCCGTACATTATTCTTTCCCGTACATCACCCGTATTCCTTGAAAGATTGTTCGAGAACGAGGTTCCGGAAATATTCGATGGCTTAATTACGATTAAAAACGTGGTACGTGTCCCGGGAGAACGCGCCAAAGTGGCCGTGGAATCATACGATGACCGTATCGACCCAGTGGGAGCTTGTGTCGGAATGAAAGGTTCACGTATACATGGTATCGTCCGGGAACTGAGAAACGAAAATATAGACGTGATTAACTACACGAATAACATCCAACTATACATCACCCGCGCGTTGAATCCAGCCAAGATCAACAAGATTGAAATGGACGAGGAAAACAAGAGAGCGAACGTTTACCTGAACCCGGAGGAAGTTTCCTTGGCCATCGGTAAAGGCGGTTTGAACATCAAACTGGCCAGCCAGCTCACGGGCTACGAGATCGATGTTTATCGTGAACTTGAAACCGCAGAGGAAGAAGACGTTAACCTAGAAGAATTCTCCGACGAGATCGAACCATGGGTAATCGAGGAACTGAAACGCGTGGGTTGTGACACGGCAAAGAGCGTGTTAGAGTTAAGTGAATCAGAATTAGAGAGCAGGACTGATCTTGAGATAGAGACCATCAGGGATGTTCTCAAAATATTAAGAGCCGAATTTGAATAAGGAACGCTCAAGGTTATAATGCTTGTAAAATAAAATCTTACTATGGCAGTTAGACTAAGTAAAGTTGCTAGAGAATTTAACGTAGGTTTGTCCACGATAGTGGATTACCTGCAGGAAAAGGGGATTAAGATTTCATCTGATCCAAATGCGAAACTAACAGATGACCAGTACGCTTTAGTAGCGAAAGAGTTTTCTACCGATAGCGAGGCTAAAAAGAATCCAATCGGGTAGATTTAAAAATACACGGTTAAAAAGAAACGGTTACCATTGATAACATGAACAATGGTACGGAGGAACATGCTCAGGAATTTATATCTATAAAGGACGAGATTAAACTGGAAAATAAAATCAAGGTCGTGGATCACATCGACCTGAACAGACTGAATAAGCAACAGAAACCGGAAGAGAAGGTTGAGGAAATAAAAGAGGTGAAGATCGAAGAAAAGAAAGAAGAGAAACCGGCAGAACCTCAGGTAAAAGAAACTCCCGTAATTGCACAAAAGCAAGAACGGGAAGAAACACAGGCTCCTGTTGCCAGACCTCCGAAAACAATCATCAAACAACCGAAAGTTGAAACCCGTCAAGAGGAAAAAGCCCCGTCTGAAGATCATTCCAACAGAACCGACAGGGAAGTGAGCTACAAATCACCGACCCCGGCGATTAAAGACGTGAAGGTTGTCGGAACAATCGATCTGGATGCGATCAACCAGCGTACCCGGCCCCCGAAGAAGAGTAAACAGGAAAGAGAAAGGGACAAACGGGAACTCAAGAAAAATCTTTGGTTCCTCCCAAGAATACGGATGACATCGTGATCAAGGAAAAACGTCGTAATAAACGAGGTCGAGGATGATTCTGAAGAATCGGAAACTCGTAAAAAAGAGAAAACGTATTCTGAAAAAAGACGAGAAAATCAACATTGAAGCTTCTAAAACCGCCAAGCAAGAGGAAAGTAAGAAGAAAATAAAGAAGATAAAGAAAAGAAAGCCAGCAAGGCTGAAATTTCTGAAGAAGACGTACAAAAAGCAAATCAAAGACACGTTTGCCCGTTTGGGGAACAAGGGAAAAACCAAGAGTTCCAAGCACCGGAGAGACAAGCGAGATGCCGTACACCAGAAGATGCAGGCTGAAATGGAGCAGGCAGAGTTAGAAAAGAGTATCCTTAAACTCACGGAATTCGTTACGGTTAGCGAGTTAGCAACCATGATGGATATTTCCGTGGCAGATATTATCTCAACTTGTATGTCTTTGGGCTTGTTCGTGTCCATCAACCAACGTCTGGATGCTGAAACCATTAATATCGTGGCAGAAGAATTCGGATTCGATGTCGAATTCGTGAGCGTGGATATTCAGGAGGCCATTGACGAGGATGAAGACGAACAGGAAGAACACGTGGAATCCCGTCCGCCGATCGTGACTGTTATGGGACACGTTGACCACGGTAAAACATCTTTACTGGACTATATCCGTAAAGCAAACGTGATTGCCGGAGAGGCAGGAGGAATCACCCAGCACATCGGTGCTTACAGCGTGAAACTTGCTGACGGTAGAACCGTGACCTTCCTAGATACCCCGGGACACGAGGCGTTTACGGCCATGCGTGCCAGAGGTGCCCAAGTAACGGATATTGCCATCATCATTATTGCAGCCGATGATAACGTCATGCCGCAGACCGTTGAGGCCATCAATCATGCCAGTGCTGCCGGAGTACCCATTGTATTCGCGATAAACAAAATTGATAAACCGGGAGCTAACCCCGACAAGATCCGGGAAGAACTGGCCGCCATGAACTACCTCGTAGAAGAATGGGGTGGTAAATACCAATGTCAGGAAATCTCAGCCAAAAAGGTTTGAACGTAGAAGAACTTCTGGAGAAAGTGTTACTTGAGGCAGAAATCCTAGAGTTAAAGGCTAACCCGAAACGGAAAGCGATCGGTTCAATCATCGAGTCCTCGCTGGATAAAGGACGGGGTTACGTGGCAACCGTACTCGTACAAAGCGGAACGTTACGCGTAGGAGACCTGGTACTCGCCGGACAATATTTCGGACACGTGAAAGCCATGTTCAACGAACGCGGAAGTAAAATGGAAGAGGCCGGACCATCCTGCCCGGCATTGATTCTCGGTTTGAACGGGGCTCCACAGGCCGGAGACAAATTCAACGTCATGGGTAAACGAGAAAGACGCCCGTGCCTTGGCTAACAAACGGGAACAGTTACAACGCATGAGCAGGGATTGCGTACCCAGAAACATATCACGCTGGACGAAATTGGCAGACGTATTGCCATCGGAAACTTCAAGAGTTGAACATCATCGTGAAAGGAGACGTGGACGGTTCTATCGAGGCTTTGTCCGACTCTCTGATCAAGTTGTCGACCCCGGAAATCAAGTGAACGTGATCCACAAAGCCGTGGGACAAATTTCCGAAGGCGATGTTATGTTGGCTGCCGCATCGAACGCTATCATCATCGGATTCCAGGTACGTCCCTCCATGGGTGCTAGAAAGCTGGCAGAGAAAGAGGAAATCGACATTCGACTTTACTCTATTATCTACACGGCGATCGAGGAAATCAAATCCGCCATGGAAGGTATGTTATCCCCGGAATTCAAGGAAGAGATCACCTCTACCGTGGAAGTGCTTGAAACATTTAAGATTACCAAGGTGGGAACGATTGCCGGATGTATCGTGAGAGACGGAAAGATTACTCGTTCTTCAAAAGTACGCGTGATTCGGGACGGTATCGTGATCTTCACCGGAGAACTAGGATCATTAAAACGTTTCAAGGACGACGTGAAAGAAGTTTCCAAGGGATTCGAGTGTGGTTTGAACATCAATAATTATAACGATATTCAGACAGGAGATTTAATCGAAAGCTTTGAAGAAGTGGCCGTGAAAAAACATTATAAAAAAATTTAACTATAAACTAACATAGTTTCTCTCGATAATTTTGTACTTTGCATCACTAAATTTTAGAGAGAAATTATTTTAAAAACTAATTTAATTTATTCATGAAAAGACTATTAATTCTTACGGCAATATTAACCTTAATGGTTGGGGTTGCAAATTCACAGGTATTAAAACCAGTGAAATGGCAAATTTCTTTCAAGAAAGTAAGCGAAGGTGTTTATGACATTATCTGTAAAGCTACTATTGAAAGCGGATGGCATCTGTATGATACCAAATTACCGGAGAACGGACCTCTTCCCACAACTTTCAACTATAGATGAAGATGAGACAAAAGACATTGAATTAGTAGGAGAATTTAAAGCAACTACAGAAGCTAAAACTGAAAAAGAGCGAAGCCTTCAATATGGAATTGAAATATTTCGAAGGAACCGTGACTTTCGTACAACGGTAAAACTGAAAGGAGACAAAGCTAAATTAGTAGGCTATGTGGAATATATGGCTTGCTCCGGCGGACAATGTATCCCTCCTGCCGAAGAAGAATTTGAATTCGAATTAACGAAATAATCAAAAAGCCGTCTTCGGACGGCTTTTTTATCTCTCTTCCCCATAGATCAACTAGAAAGAATTAAAAATACATGCACTACAACCGAATTCTTTTGTTCTGTATCGTCTTCCTGTTGTTCACGTCTTGCAAAGAGAAGAAACCACCCGTACAAACCGATTACTCGCTGAAATTCCCCACCCATCACAAACGCTAACCCTCTTGTTTTGCGGGGACATCATCCAACACCTTCCGCAAATATACAGCGCTCACGAACCATCGGAAAAAGACTACAAGTACCAAAAATGTTTCAAGTACATCGCTCCTTACTGGGCAGATGCCGATTTCGTCATTGCCAATCTGGAAACGACCTTGGGGAATAAAGACTTTTCCGGTTACCCCCGATTTTGCTCTCCCTGGCAAATCGCCCGAGACCTCCATCAACTGGGAGTAACAACATTTGTTACCGCCAACAACCATAGCTGTGACCAACTCGGGAAAGGGATCACCAATACCATCTAGTATTTGGACTCATTAGGAATCCCACACACAGGAACATTCACAGATACCCTCAATTACAAAAAAAGAGACACCCGCTCTATCTTCAGAAAGACAGTTTCAAAATAGCACTACTCAACTACACGTACGGGACAAATGGCCTCCCCTGTTCCGAAAGGTTTTGTCGTCCCGCACATTGACACAACCGCCATAAAACAAGACATTCAACTGGCCCACCGAGACACGGCCACCAACATTATAGCCTTCATGCACTGGGGGTATGAATACCATAACTTTCGAACAAAGAACAGCGGGCATTAAGTAAATGGTTGCATGAACAAGGAGCTGATATGGTTATCGGTTCACACCCCCACGTGGTCCAGCCGATAGAATATTATACCTCGGACAAAGATACACTAGGCGTTACCGTTTTCTCTCTGGGTAACTTTATTTCCAACCAATCCCAACAAGGAACAGAAGGAGGAATATGTATTCGCGTGACTTTAACGAAACCCCGGAACTATCCTGTACGTTATCAGATGGAGCCGATTAAATTTTACATGTACCGTCCCTACGAGGAAGGGCGGCGACGTTATTACGTGGTTCCGGAAAATTTGGCAGACAGTATTATGAAAGATTTCCACCTGACGAAGAGCAAGAGCTTCTTCAAGAAAACGGATTCAATACTGAAATCAACCAAAACTTTTAGTTTTTAGCTTTCCGGTTTTCACTTACATATTTATATATTTGTATGACCTTAAAATAACATGAAGATGAAACTAGCAGTAATCGCACATGACGGGAAAAAAAAAAGCAGATATGGTTGCTTTCCTGAACAGACATTATGAATTCATGCATTCGGCAAACATCGAGATCATTGCTACCGGGACTACCGGAAAACATGCACAGGATGCCGGGTTAAAAAGTTGAACGCCTTCTTTCCGGTCCACTCGGGGAGATGCCCAGATTGCAGCACAAGTGGCAGAACATAAAGTACAAATGGTCCTGTTCTTCCGTGACCCGCTTGGGAAACACCCTCACGAACCGGACGTGCAAATGTTAATGCGCGTATGTGACGTTCACAATGTTCCATTGGCAACGAACCCGGCATCTGCGGAATTGATGCTGAAAGGTTTCGAGAAACAGATGCAGAAATAGTTAATGTTTTATTAAACTTTGTGTGAAGATTTGCAAATCCGCACACAAAAAACTATGTTTGTATCGATTAAAGGTTTGTAAACCATGAGGAAACGACAGATAGCTATTATCCCGCTTATTTTTGCTAGCATGATTATGCTACTGTCGTCTATTATGCCTCATCATCACCACGGCAAATTAATCTGTTTCACGCCTACACATGAACACAGTTCGTTCATCGAAAAAGCATGTCACCACGAACATGACTCAACTCCTACCGAGGGTGAATGTGAAGTCAGATTACTATTCCAGACAAGTATTGTAAAACAACATCATGACGAGTGCAATTGTTATCCGAATATCATTCCGGATCAACCATTCCAATCCATACTGACCCTTGCCGGGTTAGATCACTCGTTATTACTTCTCGGAGTACCAAAAGAAGTTCCACCCATATTTTACCGGGAACGTCTCCACTCGATCACGTGGAGCATCACCTCTGCCGGCAGGGCTCCTCCCTACCGTAATAGCTTAAATATAGAATTACTCGCCCAGTGTAAACCGGACAATTATTATTTATTGTTTTATTCTCAACATTAAATCATTTATTTCATGAGAACAATTATTTATGCTATTACAATATTAGCGATCTCCTTATGGGGGTGCAAAAACCAAACATCACAAGATAAACACACTCACTCCGCAACGGAGACTCACGCAGGACACGACCATGAAGGACATGACCATAGCGAAGGACATGACGAAGGACATAATCACGAACATGAGGGACACGATCATGAACATGAAACGGCAGAGGAACACGCCGGTCACAATCACGAAAGTAAAGCAACAAAACACAGTGACGAGATCATTTTCCCGAAGGCCCAAGCTGCTAAAACCACTTTCGAAGTGCGGGAAATTCAACCCGCCTCTTTTAACCAAGTAGTTAAAACAACAGGACAAGTGCTTGCCGCTCCCGGTGATGAGGCTGTCATCGTCGCCACCAGCAATGGCGTCGTTTCCTTCTCTTCCAACAAATTAACGGAAGGGACAAAGGTTCAAAAAAGGACAATCCCTGTTCCAGATTTCCTCAAAGGACATCGCAGAAGGAGATTACTACACGAAAGTAAAGCAACTTACGAGGCAGCTAAAGCCAGCTATGACCGTGCCGAGGCTCTTGTAAAGGACAAAATCATATCTCAAAAAGAATTTGAAAGTATCAAACTGGAATTCGAGAACGCAAAACAGCTTATGACGCCGTATCCAATAACAAAACGGCAAAAGGGAGTCAGTGTAAACGCCCCGATCAACGGACACATGAAAAACATTCTTGTAAAAGAAGGAGAATACATCACGGTCGGACAACCGTTAGCAACGGTTTCTCAAAACCAGCGCCTTAGTACTCCGGGCCGAAGTATCCCAAAGATACTACAATGCCATGCAATCCGTAAAGAGCGCTAATTTCAAGACCCGTACGATAATAAAGTTTACTCCTTGGAAGACTTGAACGGACGCTTACTTTCTTTCGGAAAAACTTCCAACGAGAATTCATTCTTTATCCCCGTATCTTTCGAATTTGACAATAAAGGCGAAGTGATCCCGGGGATCCTTCGTAGAAGTATATCTTATTTCATCCCCGATTGAAAACACGTTATCCATCCCCGTGTCCGCATTGACCAACGAGATGGGAATCCACTACGTGTACGTGCAAATTGACGAGGAAGGCTACCGCAAACAAGAAGTGGCATTGGGTGCCAACAATGGTAAAGAGGTACAGATCATCAAAGGCCTGCACCCCGGAGACCGTGTCGTAACTCAAGGAGCCTATCAAGTCAAAATGGCCTCTGCATCCGGAGCAATTCCTCACGGACATAGCCATGAACACTAAAAAATTGAAAATGGAGAATTGAAAATTGAAAATGAAAGTATTCAATCACTTCATTCCTCAATCTAAAAACTAAAAGTTGAAATCTAAAATTAATCGCGGATGCTGAATAAGATTATACAATATTCATTACATAACCGGCTGGTAGTAATGATCGCATCGATAGCTTTGCTCCTATGGGGATCCTACACGGCGCATAAAATGGAAGTGGATGTATTCCCGGATTTGAACGCACCCACGGTAGTAGTTATGACCGAGGCACAAGGAATGGCTCCCGAAGAGGTGGAGCGTATGGTAACCTTCCCGATCGAAACGGCAGTCAATGGAGCCACGGACGTGAAAAGCGTACGTTCATCCTCTACAACCGGATTCTCGGTAGTCTGGGTACAATTTGATTGGGGTACCAATATTTACACGGCCCGTCAGATCGTGTCTGAAAAACTATCCACGTTGGGAGATGTTTTACCGAGTAACGTGGGACAACCCACCCTTGGACCGCAATCTTCCATCTTGGGAGAAATGATGATTTTCGGGTTAACTGCCGACAGTACTTCTTTACAGGATTTACGGACGATTGCCGACTGGACGATACGGCCCCGCTTGTTATCCACGGGTGGAGTAGCACAGGTCGCCGTGATCGGTGGTGACATCAAGGAATACCAAATTCTTCTTGATCCCGCACGGATGAAACATTACGGGATCAGCATGGATGAAGTGTTGACCGTCGTGGATAACATGAATCAGAACTCCACGGGAGGTATTCTATACGAATATGGTAACGAGTACATCGTGCAAGGTCTTTTGGCAACAAATGACGTGGAAGAAATCGGTAAAGGTGTGGTAAAAACCGTAAACAACGTTCCGGTTCTATTATCGGACATCGCAACCGTACAAATCGGACCGAAAGAACCGAAACTGGGGCTTGCCTCCGAAAGAGCAAAACCTGCCGTACTGGTAACCATCACGAAACAACCGAACAAGAACACGCTGGAACTAACCGATAAACTGGATCAGGCCATCGTGGACCTGCAAAAGACATTACCGTCTGACGTGAAAATCTCTTCTGACATATGCCGTCAATCCCGCTTTATCGAAAGTTCTATTTCTAACATACAGAAAGCACTATTCGAAGGGGGGCCATTTTTTCGTTGTTGTCGTGCTTTTCTTCTTCTTAATGAACGTGCGTACCACGATTATTTCGCTAGTTGCCCTCCCCTATCCTTGCTGGTTGCCATTCTAACCCTTCACGGGCTTGGCCAGACAATTAACCCGATGAGTTTAGGAGGACTTGCCATTGCCATCGGTTCACTCGTGGACGATGCCATTGTCGACGTGGAGAACGTGTACAAGCGCTTACGGGAAAATCAATTAAAGCCCGCGGAAGAAAGACTTTCCTCGCTGAAAGTCGTGTTCGAGGCCTCCCGCGAAGTACGTATGCCGATTCTGAACTCGACACTGATTATCGTGGCTTGTTTCTTGCCCTTATCCTTCCTTTCCGGAATGGAAGGACGTATGTTGATCCCGCTGGGAATCGCATTCATCGTGGCCCTGTTCGCCTCAACCGTGGTGGCATTAACCTTGACCCCGGTACTGTGTAGTTATATGCTAACCACCAAAAAGGCGCTGAAGAAAAACGAGAAAGAACCTTTGTGTCTCGCACCTTAAAAGTATGGGATAAAAAAGCATTGGAATGGGCTCTCCGTTATAAAAAAATAGTTATCGGGACCAGTGCCGCCCTGTTAATCTTCACGATTGTCATCATGACCGGATTGGGACGTAGCTTCCTACCCCCATTCAACGAAGGATCACTCACGATTAACATCAGTACCATGCCGGGAATCTCCTTCGAAGAATCTGATAACATGGGACGTATGGCTGAAAAAGATCCTTCTGGACATTCCGGAAATACAAACCGTGGCCCGCAAAACCGGACGTGCAGAATTGGATGAACACGCCCTTGGAGTAAACGTTTCTGAAATGGAAGCTCCTTTTCGAACTGGATAAACGTTCCCGGGATGAATTCTTGGCTGACGTACGTCAACGACTGGGAGAACTAAAGGGAGTGAACATCGAAATCGGTCAGCCGATCTCCTCACCGTATTGATGCCATGCTTTCCGGTACAAAAGCGAATATTGCCATCAACCTATTCGGAAACGACCTAAACAAATTATATAACATCGGTGGACAAATCAAAGAGGCCATTCAAGGAATTGACGGAATTGCCGATTTGACTTTGGAACAACAAATTGAACGTCCCCAATTGCAGATCAAGCCCAAACGGGATATGCTCAATATGGAATCCTCTGCCTGAATTCTCAGAATTCATTAACGTGGCTCTTCTGGTAAAGTCGTGTCACAAGTCTATGAAGGCGGTAAAGTGTTCGACCTCACCGTAAAAGTACATGATGATGCCAAAGCTAACATGGAACAGATCGGTAATTTAATGATTGACGCCAACGGACAGAAAGTTCCACTTCACTACGTGGCTGAAATCCTTCCTTTGGTAGGTCCGAACACCATCAGCCGTGAAAACGTGCAACGAAAAATCGTTGTTTCCGCCAATGTTGCCGGACGACTTGAACGGTGTGGTAAAAAGACATCCAAAACAGTAGGGGGAACAAATTACCCTGCCGGAAGGTTACCAC
>VOFG01003435.1_pt1 | contig 49495 bp, 106 predicted proteins | sample 5384171 | NCBI WGS metagenome assembly VOFG01 (sample SAMN12384726, study PRJNA508395) | human gut metagenome | isolation source: healthy gut F | host: Homo sapiens
GACAAGCTTGAATATCTCTGTGAACTGAATGGCATCATACTTGTAATGCAGGAGGAATTTACACCTCAAAGGCAAGCTTCTGGGATAAGGATGTCATACCAGTCTATAAGAGTGATGATACTAAAGAATACCATTTTAGTGGAAAGAGAATACATAGAGGTCAGTACAGAACGGCGAGTGGACAAGTTCTGAATGCAGATGTAAATGGTGCATTAAATATCATGCGTAAAAAGTAGCGTTGTGGATGTAAATATCCTATACAGTAGAGGCGAAGTGGACACGCCTATAAGAATAAGTGATTGCCTAGCTTATAGGTGGAAACTTAAATATCATACTTCTTAAATGGATGCGCAAGCATCTAAAAAAAATCCGACTTATTAAAATTAAGTCGGATTGCTCTCACAAAGTTATCATGAAAGAAAATAAGTGGCAATGTGACTAAAGAAAATGCAGTAGATACAAAATAAGCCTAGAAGCGAATTCTGGGTTCTTATCATACTTATTCGCCAGCATTGCACATGTACTTGGTGCAGGCATCGCAGCCAATACTACTGATACACCAATACCGATATGATCAGTGATGTCCATCTTAAACATAGATAAGTAATTACTGGAATCATAATCAAACGAATAAAAAGAATAATAAATACATTCCTTATCCAATATCTCTCTAGGTTCTACATCACTTAATATACTTCCCTATCACAATCATACTTAATGCAGTATTACATCCACCTATAGAACTCATAGTTGTCGTCACAAAAGAAGGTAGTGTATACCCGAATGAATACATGATCATAAATACTATACCAAAATAAATCCCAATAAGACATGGATGTAAAGCAACTTTTCTTCACCATCGTCTTAAAAATCAGCTTTTTGTATAATGGGACAAACCATAACTCCACATAAATATTCTTTGTGGAATTAAATAAATACAAGCATAAAGTAATCCCATATCACCATATAACCCCTGCGCAAATGGCATCCCCATAAAACCTGCATTAGATACCATAGTCGCATACTGTAAGTTGATCTTCTTTGTTTCTTCCTGATTATTATAAGCTGTCTTATTAATAATAAAATAAAGCCCCTGTATACCAATAGATACTAAAAAAATACAACAAGAGTCGTCTTCATAATACTTGGTGTGAGTTTAATTAAGAAACTCTTTGCAGTGGCCACAGGTAACACAAAGGTTTATACTAAATCAGTGACCTGTTTACGAGTCTGTTTATTAAATAATCTAGTTTAGAAATAAGATAGCCTATTCCAACTAAAATAAATATTTCTACCTGTAAATCTAACATATAATAACTCCCCCTCTTTGAGGACTAATTATAGTATGAAAAAAAAGTTGTCATGTGACAACTTCTTATTCTTCAGTCGTTTCTTCTTCCGATTCTTTATCTACTACTGTAATACTTGAAACAGAAGCACCTTCACCTACTTTAATAAGTCTTACACCCTGTGTAGCTCTTCCAGCACTCTTTACCTGTTCCATTGGTAATCTGATAATAATACCTTCATTCGTAATGATCATTAAGTCTTCATTGCCTTCTACAGCTTTAATGCTGACTAATTCACCATTCTTCTCAGTAATATTAACAGTCTTAACACCTTTACCACCACGTTTAGATAAACGATATTCTTCAGTGGTGACATCTTACCATAACCCTTTTCAGTAATGATTAAGATATTTTTGTCCTTCCGTATTTGTAGTCACACCAATAATATGACTATCATCTACATTCATACCCTTAACACCACTTGCAGAACGTCCCATTGGTCTCACATCATTTTCATCAAAACGAATAGCCTTACCATTAGCTGCTGCAAGAAGAATTTCACTCTTACCATTCGTTAACTTAACATCAACTAATTCATCACCCTCACGTAATGTGAGTGCAAGTTTACCAGACTGTCTGATATTTTTCAAAATTGAGGTAATCAGTTCTCTTTACTAAACCATCCTTAGTCACAAAAGAATAAGAAATGTGATTCATCTACTTCAGAAGGTGTAATAGAGATCATAGTCTTTACCTGTTCATCCTTATCCATATTCAATAAGTTGATAATAGGAAGACCCTTTGCCTGTCTACCAAAGAGGGAATATTATATCCCTTCATTCGATATACCTTACCAAAGTTAGTAAAAATCAATAAATCATCATGAGTAGACATATTCATTAATGAGTCTACAACATCATCATTATTTGTACTCATACCCTTGATACCTTTACCACCTCTATTTTTGAGCTTTATAAGTATCAATAGGCATACGTTTTACATAACCATTATTAGTTAAAGAAATAACTACATCTTCTTGAGGAATTAAATCTTCATCTTCAATATCAAATGAACCCTGAATGATTTCAGTTCTTCTCTTATCACCATACTTCGCTTTGATTTCAAGAAGTTCCCTGATCAATAATCGCAATAATTCTTTCTTTATTCGCAAGAATATCTTTTGAATCTGCAATTGTTTCTAATAATGTATTTAATTCATTCTCAATCTTTTCTCTTTCCAATCCAGCTAGTCTTTGTAACTGCATTTCTCGGATAGCCTTTGCCTGTCTTTCAGACATATCAAATTCATCCATTAATCTCTGCTGAATGATTTCTGTTGTACGAGAACTTCTAATTAAATTAATAATCGCATCAATCTGATCAATGGCACGCTTTAAACCATCTAAGATATGAGCACGATCTTCTGCCTTCTTTAAATCAAATAATGTTCTTCTACGAATCACATCTTCCGATGTTCTAAGTAAACATTAATCATTTCTTTTAAAGACAATGTCTTAGGTTCACCATTCACTAAGGCAATATTGTTGACACCAAAAGTAGTCTGTAATGCAGTTAACTTGTATAACTGATTTAAAATAACTTCTGGCTGTACATCTCTTCTTAACTCAATCACAATACGAATACCTTCACGGTCAGATTCATCTCTTAATTCTGTAATACCATCGATATTCTTTTCTTTGACATGGGCTGCAATCTTTTCAATTAAACGTGCCTTATTGACCATATATGGTAACTCAGTTACGATAATTGCTTTCTTATTACTACCGATATCTTCAATATCAGTCTTTGCTCTCATGACAATCAAACCATTCCCTGTCTCATACGCTTTCTTAATAGCCCCACGGCCTAAAATATAAGCACCTGTAGGGAAATCGGGACCAGGGATATAATTATCCATCAACTCTGTAATTGTAATATCGGGGTTCTTAGAAACAGCAAAATTGCATCAACCACTTCACCTAAATTATGTGAAGGAATATTAGTTGCCATACCTACCGCAATACCAGTAGACCCATTAATCAATAAATTTGGAATACGAGAAGGAAGCACATTAGGTTCCTTTTCTTCACCATCATAGTTAGGGACAAAATCAACAGTATCCTTGTTGATATCTCTTACCATTTCCATCGCAATCTTAGACATTCGTGCTTCTGTATAACGCATTGCGGCAGCACCATCACCATCAATAGAACCAAAGTTACCATGTCCATCTACCAACATATATCTATATGAGAAATCCTGTGCCATACGTACAAGAGCTTCATAAATAGAGCAATCACCATGTGGGTGATATTTCCCCATTACTTCCCCAACAATACGGGCAGACTTCTTATAAGGCTTATCACTATAACAGCCTAATTCATTCATACCATGAATAATACGTCGCTGTACTGGCTTTAAACCATCTTTCGCATCGGGGAAGAGCTCTAGCCACAATAACACTCATCGCATATTCCATGAATGATTTCTTCATTTCACCTGTTAACTGTATATCTTTAATACCTCTTTGTTCCATGACTATCTCCTTCCTTAAATATCAAGATTTTCTACATACTTCGCATTTTCTCTAATGAAATCTCTTCTAGGTTCAACACGTTCACCCATCAACATATCAAATAGCTGTCAGCCTGCATTGCATCATCTAACTGAATTCTATTTAATACACGATTTTGTGGATTCATAGTTGTTTCCCATAGCTGTTCTGGATTCATTTCACCTAGCCCTTTATAACGCTGAATTGTATATTTCGCATTAGGACCAAGTTCTTCTTTTAGTTTATCTAACTCATAATCACTATATAAATAATGATCATCCTTACCATGTCTTAATAAATAAAGAGGTGGCTGTGCAATATAAACATAACCATTCTCAATCAATGGCTTTAAATAACGATATAAGAAAGTAAGCATCAAGATTCTAATATGACCACCATCGACATCGGCATCGGTCATGATGACAATCTTATGATAACGTAGTTTATTGATATCAAACTCATCACCAATACCAGTACCAAAAATGCAGTAATCATAGATACAATTTCCGCATTACCAAAATTCTTTCTAAACGCGCTTTTTCAACATTCAAAATCTTTACCTCTTAAAGGAAGAATAGCCTGAATGCTTTCTATCTCTACCAGATTTCGCACTACCTCCGGCAGAGTCCCCTTCGACGATGAAGATTTCACATTCACTTGGATCTTTACTTAGAAGAACAGTCTGCAATTTACCAGGAAGATTAGAGACGTCTAGTGCTGTCTTTCTTCGAGTCATTTCTCTTGCACGCTTCGCTGCCATTCTTGCCTTAGAAGCCAATGTGACTTTATCCATGATAATCTTTGCAGTATCAGGATTTTCTAAGTAAGAATTTATCTAATGCATTCGCAAGAATGGTAGATACAATCTTTCTTACTTCTGCATTACCTAATTTTGTCTTTGTCTGTCCTTCATACTGAGGATCCGGGTGCTTAACTGATACAATCGCAGTTAACCCTTCACGACAGTCATCACCACTTAAAGACTCATCTTTATCCTTTAAGAAGTTATGACTCTTTGCATAGTTATTAATAACACGTGTTAAAGCTAAACGGAAGCCTTCTTCATGTGTTCCACCTTCATGCGTATGAATATTATTACAGAAATGAATAGATATTTGGCTGATAACCATCATTGTACTGCATAGCTATTTCCACGGAAATATCATTCATTGTATCTTCACAATCAATAATATGATCATGTAATGGTGTCTTATTCTTATTTAAGAAAGCGACATACTCTCTTAAACCACCTTCATAATGATACTCATCTACTTTTGCAGGATCTAATCTTTCATCCTCTAATACAAGCTTTAAGCCTTTATTTAAGAAAGCAAGTTCTCTTAATCTCTGACTTAATACACCATAATCATAAACTGTTGTTTCAGTAAAGATTTCAGGATCAGCCTTAAATACAACAGTTGTTCCTGTTTCTTCCTGATCACAATCTCCTACAACCTTTAAAGAACCAACAGGTGTTCCACCATTTTCAAAACGTTGATAGTAAATATGTCCTTCACGGTGAACATAAACTTCTAGCCATTCACTCAAGGCATTTACAACAGAGGCACCTACACCATGTAGACCACCAGAGACCTTATAGCCTCCTCCTCCGAATTTACCACCGGCATGTAATACAGTAAAAATAGTTTCAATTGTATTCTTACCTGTCTTCACATTCATACCAGTAGGCATACCACGACCATTATCAATGACCTTTACAACATCACCTGGTAATAATACAACTCTGATCTTATTACAGAAGCCTGCGAGTGCTTCATCGATAGAGTTATCCACTATTTCCCATACAAGATGATGTAAACCTCTTGCAGACGTTGTCCCGATATACATACCAGGTCTCTTTCTAACGGCTTCTAGACCTTCTAAGACTTGAATATCGGATTCATCATAATGTTCTACTTTTGTTCCATTTACTTATCCTCCTTCAACGTTCCTTTTCTCTATTCTTAAAACCAAAGCATCATCGAGTGAATGATGATAACCTAAATCAAAAATGCGTTGTTGTAATAAATGTCTGTACTTTTATGATCAATCAGATTCAAAAGCTTCATCTTTTCTCTCTTCATCTAATTCACTCAATACATCATCTAACAACAAGACAGGATACTCACCTATCTGCATCTTCACAATCTCCACTAATGCAATCTTCATCGATAAGATGATAGAACGCTGCTGTCCCTGGGATGCAAACATACCTGCATCATTCTCATCTAAAAAGATTTTTAAATCATCCTTATGAACACCATCTACAGTAGTTCCTTGGAATATATCGCTTATAATTCTTTTTTATATTTATCAAGAATACCCTCTTTTGAAATATCCTTGAACTGCGTATGATATCTCAAAACAAGCTTTTCTTTACCAGAAATATAGGCATACATCTGTCCACTGATCTCATTCAATAACTCTATGAACTTCATACGTCTTTGAATCGCATCTTCTTCTAATTCTGCCATCTCTCACTCAATACCTCTAGATACATATCCGGTTCCTTATGTCCATCATGAAGCATCTTTTAAGTACTTATTTCTTTCCTTCATCAACTTATTATATTTATTCAAGTTAAACATATAGATTGGTGAAATCTTAGAAATCTCAGTATCTATCAAAGTACGTCTCATCTTAGGAGATCCTTTAATCAATTGCAGATCCCGAGGAGTAAATAAGATCACATTAAAATAACCCAGATAATCACTTGTCTTACTCACAGCCTTATCATTAATAAAAGCCTTCTTGCCTTCTTTAGACACAACAACCTTTAAATCATAAGGACGTGTACCATTCACAATATGACCGACACACGTGTATAAGACTGATCAAACATGATCGTTTCATCAAGCATACGGGACTTAAAGCTTCTTGTAGTAGACAAGAGATAAATAGCTTCAAGTATATTCGTTTTACCCTGTGCATTATCCCCAATGATAATATTAACCAGTGGATGAAAATGAAAAGGTCTGCTTTTCATAATTACGAAATTGAATCAGATTAAGCGTTTTGATTTCCATGGATTACATACTGGCGACGATCTACTTCAAAAAACGTCACCATCTCTTAATTTCTTACCACGTCTACGGTCTACTTCTCCATTTACAAGAACATGACCTTCTGAATCATAATCTTTGCTTCAATGCCACTTTGTGCTTCACCACATAACTTCATAGCGACCTAAAGTAATATATTCAGTATGTATTAAGACTTCTTTCATTTCATCACACATCCTTTGCGCTAATTTTGCTTTCTACATTATACCACAAAAACATAAAAAAAAGTTTATAGCCCCTTTTTTTCAAGGGAGAGATAAACTTCATTTTCTTAGTAATTTCAATTACAGGCGAAATTTTAACCAAATAAGAGAATAGCCCCTTTAATTTACCTAGTAAGTTCTCACTGGAAGAACAACTTGGATGTTATCACTCTCATCTAATCCTGTGATCGGAATGGTCTCATCTTTTCAGTAAAGCGTAACTGAATTGTTTCAGTTCAATAGAACGAATCGCATCAGCTAAATACTTTGCACTAAATGAGATAGTCATTGGTTCACCCTTATAGAAAGCTTTTGTTAAGTTTTTCTTCTACTGAACCGATTTCCTGTGAATAAGAAGAAAGAATGTTTTCATCGGGAGACATCGTTAATTTTACAATATTACTCTGTTCATCAGAAAGTAAAGAAGCACGGCTGATTGCACCAAGTAATGCGGAACTATTGATAGACATAGTATAAGACCCACGATCTTCTACTAAACGTGATGTATTAGGATAAGTACCATCAATTAAACGAGTTAATACAAGATACTGACCAATCACAAATAATACTTTACGATCAGATACATAAAGATCAATCATTTCATCTTTTTTCAATAATGTGAATAATCTGATTTAAAGACTTCTTAGGAATAACGATGTTAAACTGAATATCATCATCAATTGGCTGACTCACCTCGAGCTAAACGATAACTATCAGTCGCAATACATACAAGCTTATGCTGGTCTACTTTGAAATTCACACCAGTAAGTACTGGTCTTGTTTCTTGTTCACTCGTCGCAAATAAAGTCTTTTCAATAATCTTCTTGAATTCATAAGACTTCATAGAGAAGTGCTTACCATTCTTATTTAAATCAATACGTGGGAAGTCAAAAGACTTAGAACCATTTAAATCAAATAAAGAACTTTCAGAAGTAATTCGAGTTAAAAGTACCATCTACAACTTTGAATATGAACTGTATCCCCATCAATCTTACGAATAATTTCTAAGATATACTTAGAAGATAAAACTACTGATCCAGTCTGGTTAATAATAATACCTTCATTAATTGTAGTCTGAATACTGATATCACTATCAGATGCAGTCAATACTAAACCATCTTCTAATAAGTCAAACTTAATACCTGTTAAGATAGGTAAAGGACTCTTTAAAGAAACGGCTCTAGAAACCTTAGTAAGTGCATCTAATAAGACAAGTCTATTAATATTAAAATCCATTTTTTTCTCCTTTATTTATTTTATTAATTAAAGAATAATTATAATAATACTGTGCATAATGTGCATAAGTTGCGTTTTTGTTGAGTATTTCAATAGAATTCTCATTTTTCACGGTGCACAAGTTGTGCATACGTGTGCTTAATTTAAGCGTTCCATTAAATCATTGATCGCTGTTTTATAGTTAGGATCCTGTTTCATCTTCTTCTTAACTTTAGAACAAGCTTTCATGATTGTAGAATGATCTCTTCCCCCAAATTCCTGTCCAATCTGGATATAAGAAATATCGAGGAACGAGCTCTCTGACAAGATACATCGCAATATGTCTTGCTGTAATAATATTGTTTGTACGTGATTTACTCGTTAATTGTGTGACGGATAGATTGTAGTAAGAAGCAACTGTTTCCTTAATGGTATCAGGGAGTCGCTTCTTTTTTAGTCACAGTTGTTGTGTTATCTGGATTATCAAATGCTTCTAATGCGAAATCCAAGCTGATATGATCAAATTTTGTCCACATACTACTTTATAGAATAGAAGTGTTGTCACAGCACCTTCTAAGTCTCTAACATCTTTATTGAAATGAGATGCAATAAAGTCTAGTACTTCTTCATCAATAGGATAATCAATCATACGTGATTCAATCTTTTCTTTAAGACGCCTTGGCTGTTTCAAATTCGGGATTATCAATAGTCACTGTTAAACCCTGTCTAAAAACGAGAAACAAGGCGGTTTTCCATTCCTTTTAACTCAACAGGAGGTTTATCACTTGTAATAACAATCTGTTTTCTGAATGTTGGAGCGTATTGAAGATATTGAAGAACATCTCCATACTTCCTTCTTTATTCGCAATAAACTGAATATCATCAATCAATAATACATCAACACTACGATAACGACGATTAAATGTCGCAATCGTATTATTACCAATTGCTTCTACGTAATCATTTACAAATGCTTCGGCATTTGTATAAAGAATACGTTTACCTGGAAATTTCTTTTTCACATAGTTTCCAATCGCATTCAACAAATGTGTCTTTCCAAGTCCGGAATTACTATGAAGGAATAAAGGATTATAGGTACCAGGTTTTAATGCGACAGCAAGTGCTGCATTTTGAAGGCAATTCTATTACAATTACCCACAACGAAGCTATCAAAAGTGAGTTCAGCACTTAAATGATAAATCAAAATCATCTATTTCTTCTTTCACTTCCACTACTGGGGCTTTTGCCTTATTCATATTCTCATATTCTGAAAGTAGTCATAACCTTTATAGTGGCTTTAATACCAGATACTTCATAGAAGAAATCTTCAAGCTGTTCACTTGCATCCTCTATAAAGGTCTTATTAAAAACCGATTCTATAGTAATGATTAATTCATTGTTTTGCAGTTCTTTAGCCTCTGTCTGGGTGAATATTGAGTCGAATACGATCTTATCGTCACTGTTTTCTCCCATAGCGATTGAGGGTTTCTGTCCAGAACTGCTTCAAGTTGTCCATATATTCACCTTCCTTTGCACCCTTCATTATAAAAGAAAATGTGAATAAAGACTAGTGAATATTGACTATTCACAGTAATGATGTGCACAAAAAAATGGTGAATAAGTACTTATTCATACGTTATTCAGAGTCTTTTTTCACGAGATATTCACATTTTTTATTGTGAACTTAACGCTATTTTTGAATTCTTCACACTTATTCACAAAAATTGAGAATATCTAAAAAATAGTGTTGCACCATGTTTTATGTGCATATATGTGCGGTATTTCACTCTATTCACGTCTTATTCAGATTGTGTGCACATAAAAAATATGTTATATAGGAGAAAAAATGATGGTTTTACACAATATGTGAATGAATAAATTCCGATGGGGAATGAAGTGTGGAAAATAGCTGTGAAGAAGCAAAAACTGTTGAATATAAGCCAAAATTTCTTATAAATATTGACTTAAAATAGTATTTCCCATATAATGACACTGCATATGTTATGTAGTATAAAAAAGTAGCTACATATTGGAGGTGTAAAAAAGAATGAAAAGAACATATCAGCCAAATAAAAAGAAAAAGAGCTAAGACTCATGGCTTCAGAGCTAGAATGGCAACTGTAGGTGGACGTAAAGTTATCGCTAGACGTCGTAAAAAAGGAAGAAAAGTATTATCTGCCTAAAAAAATCCACTTTAATGTGGTTTTTTTAAAAAAATATGAAAAAATTACGTGTAAAGAAAAGTACTGAATTTGAAACCATTATAAAGAAAAGAAAAAGCGTAGCGAATAGAGAGTTTGTATTATATTGGAATCCTAATGATCTAGAGCATATGCGTATTGGTTTATCAGTCGGTAAGAAAATAGGGAATGCCGTTGCCAGAAACAAGACTAGAGACAAGTAAGAATGATGGTTCATGAATTGTTCACAAAAGAAGACCATAATGATTACATTCTGATTGTTAGAAAACCCTATTCTCAGAATGATTTTGAACAGAACAAGAAATCTCTTCAAAATCTATATTTAAAAATGAAAAAAAAGAATGGAGAAGTAAAAATGGTATTAGATGTCGTACAAAGAAGTACTTAAAGATCTTTGCGGTGATTGCTTTAGTGTTCATTTTTACAGGGTGTACAAATAATGTTGACAAGAGCGGTCATTTATTAGCAAGCCGTGCTATCACTGAATCAACACCATGGTCACTAAAGGCAGGATTTTTTTGATTTTATTCTTACAATTCCTATCGCAAAGGGAATCCTATTAATCACTTCATGGACAGGTAATGTCTTATGGGGTGTCATCTTAATGACTATTCTTATCAACTTGATTATCTTACCAGTTATGATCGAGTCTACTATTTCTACACAGAAGATGCAGATGCTTCAGCCAGAAATGGAAAGAATCCAGAACAAATATCGTGGTAAGAATGATCGGACTAGTCAGATGCGTATGCAGAATGAAATTATGAACTTATACAAGAAAAATAACGTTTCTATGTTTGGTTCATTATGGACTTTCTTAACATTACCTATCATGTTCGCAATGTATGGTGCTGTTCAGAGAATCAGATCTTGTATACATCACAGGCATTTGGTATGAATTTAGGTTTAACACCTTTATCTCAGATTACTAGTGGTAAATTCATTTTATATTGCCGTTATTTTAGTTATGGCTTTATCTCAGTTCTTTGCTATCGAAATCAACAACTTAATGTTGAAGAGAAACAAGAAGTATAAACCTTCTGCTCAGCAGAACCAGATGAAGACTATGAATATCGTAATGACATTAATGATCATCTACTTTGGTTTAATCATGCCAACAGCTATGTCATTCTATTGGATTACAACTAACTTAATTACTGTAGTTAGAACAGTATTTATTCAGATTCAGTATATTGAAAAGCAAGAAAATCAGAAAGACACTCATGTAATTAGGTAATCATTATGAATACTTATGAAGCTAAAACAGAAGAAGAAGCATTAAATCGTGCTTGTCGGGACTTAGGGATTACACCAGAAGAATTCCATTATGAAGTTGTTGAAGTTCATAAGGGATTATTCAGTAAGAAAGTTGTTATTGCTGGATGGTGTGAATCTATGGTTGAAGAAGATATATAGGTCAGTTCGTAGAAAGAACATTAAGTTCTTTAGGTTTCGAAACACAGACTACTGTCTTCAAACAGGATGATCGTATCTACTGTAATGTAGAAACAAGTAATAACTCAGTTGTGATTGGTAAGAATGGTGTTATTTTAAGAGCATTAAACTTCATTACTAAGAGTGCTGTCAATACTCAGTTCAAACAGCGTATTGAAATCTCTGTAGATATCAATGGTTATAAAGAACAGAGATACCAGAAGGTTGCTGCAATGGCTAAACGTTTTTGGTAAGAAAGTACAACATTCTAAGATCAATATGAAGTTAGATCCTCTACCAGCTGATGAAAGAAAAGTAATTCATCGGTGATTGCAGAAATGCCACATCTTGCAACACAGTCACACGGTGAAGGTAAAAACCGTTACTTAGAAATTTATTATGTTGATTAAAGAAGGCTCTGCCTTCTTTTTAAATTCTTTTTGATAGAATGGATAGGAAGGAGATGCACATGAAAAATTGAATTTATTAGAAGGACGTATTGTCCCTCTTCTTATAAAATTAACACTACCTATTATTGGTACATCATTTCTAGAAATGGCCTATGCACTGATTGATATGCTTTGGATTTGAAAACTTGGTGCTTCCTCTATTGCAGCAGTTGGTGTAGCAGGTATGTTTAGCTGGTTATCGCAGGGCCTCGCAATGATTGCGACACAGGGTGGACAAGTTAAAACAGGACATTCATTAGGTGCAGGTAATCAAGAAGCAGCTACAGATTATGCTTCATCGGCTATTCAGTTAGGGATTATATTCGCACTATTATTCTCTTTCTGTACAGTTGTATTTTCAAGTTTCTTTATTGGTTTATTTGGATTATCATCACAAGCCACTGTTAATCAGGCTATTAACTATTTACGTATTACATGCGGTTTGATTATCTTTAACTTCTTAAATATTATTATGACAGGTATCTTAAATGCCTCTGGTGATAGTCAGACACCATTCCAGTGTAATAGTGTTGGTTTGTTATTGAATATTGTTTTAGACCCATTCTTTATCTTTTGTATGTGATCAGGTGTTGTAGGTGCAGCACTTGCGACAGTATTAGCTCAAGTTTCTGTATTCCTATTATTTATGAGACATAACTTTAAGAAGAATACATTACTTAAACATATTTCATTGAAGAAGGTTTATTCAAAGTTTTATTATAAGAATATACTTAGAATTGGTTTTCCATTAGGATTACAGAGTATGTTATTTTCTATATGTTCAATGGTAGTGGCTGCTTTTGTCGCTGAGTTTGGAGATGCAGCTGTTGCAGCACAGAAGGTAGGTACACAGGTAGAAAACATTTCGTGGTGTATGGCGACTGGATTCAGACTTCTATTAATGCCTTCATTAGTCAGAACTATGGAGCTGGTAAAGTATGATCGTGTGGAGAAAGGATATCATACAATGCTGATATTCTCTATACTATGGGGTATTGTATGTACAAGCTTGATGGTCTTCTTCCTCATGTGATTTATGGCTTCTTTACTGATGATTTAATGGTAACTCAAATTGGAGAAAAACTATCTACGTATAGTGGGTCTATCAGAGACATTTATGATTCTAGAATTAATGATTTCTGGAGCCTTTAGTGGATTAGGAGAAACAATTCCTCCTTCTATTACAAGTATCGTATTCACTTTAGGACGTATTCCGGCTATTTTATTAATCTTAAACACATTCCATTTAAATGGTATCTGGTGGGTTATTTCTTTCTCGGGTATTATTAAAGGTCTGGTTAATTTTATTTGGTTCTATAAGTATAAGAAAAGAACACTTAAGGAGGTATGAGTATGAATGATGATATTATTTGTGCTATTGCGACATCTCGATTAGAAGCCGCTATTTCTATTATTCGTATATCGGGTAAAGGGTGTATTGATTTTGTTCAGAGCTTCTTTACAGGTAATCTAAATAAGAAGTCTCAAACTATTTCTTATGGCTATATTGTAGATGGTGAAGAGAAAGTAGATGAAGTACTTATTTCTATCTATCGTGGACAACATACATTTACTGGTGAAGAAATGGTAGAAATCAACTGTCATGGTGGTGTCTTTATTACGAATAAAGTTCTTTCTTTATGTTTAAAGAAAGGAGCGAGAATGGCTGAGCATGGAGAATTCTCTAAGCGTGCATTTTTAAATGGACGTATTGATTTATCCCAGGCAGAAGCGATTAGTGATTTAATTACAGCGAATAATGATCGGGCAGCTAAACTCGCATTAAAAGGAATACAGGGGAATATCACAAACTTCATTAAAGACTTAAAAGAAGACCTGATTAAGATTATTACTCAGATTGAAGTAAACATTGATTATCCAGAATATGAAGATATAGAAGAACTAACAGCTGAAAAGCTGTTACCTGGTTCTGTATCTTTAAGAAAAAAGATGGATGACATTCTTGATCGTTCTAAAAACATGCATTTAATAAAGGATGGTATTTCTACTGTCATTGTAGGTAAAACCTAATGTAGGTAAGTCTAGTTTATTGAATGCATTATTAGAAGAAGATAAAGCAATTGTAACTGATATTGCAGGAACGACTAGAGATGTAGTAGAAGGTTCTATTCGTCTAAATGATATTGTATTGAATATGATTGATACAGCAGGTATTAGAGAAACAGAAGATAAGATTGAACATATGGGTGTTAAGAAGTCTTTATCTTTGATTGATCAGGCTGATTTAGTATTAGTTGTATTAGATGGTTCTAGACCTCTAGAAGCAGAAGATAAGGAACTATTAGAACGTACTGAAGGATTAAATAGAATTGTATTAATCAATAAGTCTGATAAGGGATGTGTGATTGATACAGAAGGTATTCATATTAGTGCTAAAGAGAATCATATAGATGAACTCATTCAACATATTAAAGATGAATTTGACTTTAGCGCTATTACTAATTCTCAGCACAGGTACTTGCGAATCAAAGACAGGTACAGTTATTAGAGAAAGCTTCACAGTCATTAAATGTTGCGATTCAGGCCATGGAGGATGGTATTCCTACAGACTTGATTGTGACTGATTTATATGATAGCTGGGAGAACTTAAAAGAGATTTTAGGTGAACAGGCTAAAGAAGATTTATTGGATGAATTGTTTAAGAGATTTTGTATAGGAAATAGTATATAAGCATAGCTTACAAGCATGTAGGTTATGCTTTTTTCTTGGCGAAGATAGAGATGTAATGTTAGGCTAATGTTAGTGCTGATGAATTTCAAAATTAGAATGATTGTATGATATAATAGTTCTATGTTCATGAGACAAGAGTATAGGTTTTATTACATTGAAGGTAGAATGGATAAAGGAAGGTTACGAAATTATGACTATAGATAACAAAAAAGAACAGGAACGTGATGAACTTCACAGAGCGATATGGGCAATCGCAGATGAACTGCGTGGTGCTGTAGATGGTTGGGACTTTAAAAACTATGTACTTGGCACTATGTTCTACAGATACATTTCTGAAAATATTACTAATTACATCAATGAAGGTGAAATTGAAGCAGGTAATACTGATTTTGATTTTGCGCAGATGTCTGATGACGATGCAGAGGAAGCAAGAGAAGGACTTGTTCGGAGAAAAGGTTTCTTTATCCTTCCTTCTGAACTTTTCTGCAATGTAAGATCAAAAGCTAACGATGATGAAAACCTTAATGAAACACTTGAAAAGGTATTCCGTCACATTGAAGAGTCTGCTAAAGGCAGTGAATCTGAATCTGACTTTGCAGGACTTTTTGATGACTTCGATGTCAACAGTAACAAACTTGGTTCAACAGTTGCAAAGAGAAATGAAAAGCTTTGTAAACTTCTTTGATGGTGTAGCTGATATGAATCTTGGTGATGTTAAGAATCATGATATTGATGCATTCGGCGATGCCTATGAATACCTTATGACTATGTATGCATCCAATGCAGGTAAATCTGGTGGTGAGTTTTTTACTCCTGCTGATGTATCAGAACTTCTTACAAAACTCGGTACAGTTGGCAAGACTGAAATCAACAAAGTTTATGACCCAGCCTGTGGGTTTCGTGTCATAATAGTGACAGTGGCAAATAGTCTAGGAAATATAAGGGTTTTGAACTTCTACCAAAGTTAAAAACTAAAAAATATGGTTGGTGTATTGTTTAGAGCGACTATAAAAATGATAGTTGTTGTAAGCAGTACACCAGCTCAAAGGAGGAGCTAGAATGTTTCAAGTCAATCGTGACATGAGTAAATTATCACCTTATGATTTTAAGTTATTATCAAGGTTATGTGAAAGTATCGTAGATAAGGCAAATAAGTAAAGTGAGAATTTATTATGAGATTAGTATTAAGAACTATCTTATTTCCAGTAATTCTTATTATGTCAACCATGCTTGCTTTCTCAAAGTTCATTGTAAGCATTAGTGGTGTAGTTTTAGGAGTAATTGCATTTTTAGTTACACTAGGATCATTGGCTTGTTTTGTGCAAAATGACCCAGTAACAGGAATACAAGCTTTAATAATTGCATTTTTACTTAGTCCATATGGTCTGCCTAAAATAGCTATATGGATAATAGCATACCTTGAATATGGAAAAGATAGATTAAAAGAAATTTAAATAGCATTAAACAAAGACGGTAGAGTAAGAACTATCGTCTTTTTCTTTACACAAAATGCAAAGGAGGAAGAAGTAATGAGTATGTATTTGTTTGACGAGCAGCCAATAATTGCAAATAAAACGCTCATGCAAGAGAAATAGGCTTAAATGAAGCTTTAGTTCTTCAACAAATAAATTACTGGATAGAAATTAATAAAAGGTCTGGAAATAATTATTTTGAAGGACGATATTGGTCATACAATTCTATTCGAGCATGGCATGAAAATGATTTTGATTATCTGAGTATTGATACTGTCAAAAGAACTTTCTCAAGCTTGAGAAGATGGGATATTTGATTGTTGGTAACTTTAATAAAGATCCTAGAGATAAAACAAAATGGTATTCCATTAACGATAAAAAAACTAGAAGAATTATACTATGAAATGAGAGAAAAAAAGCTAAATCAAAGAAAGAAAAATTCGTGAAGAAGCTACTCATAATGCTATGCAATGCATTAGTGCAAAATGCACCAATGGAAAAGGGCAAAAATACCAATGCAAAATGCAGATTGCACTAATGCACTAGATGAAAATGCACCAATGCAATATAGCAAAATGCCCCAACCATTACCAGAGATTACTACAAAGAATTCTACAGAGATTACTTCAGATATTTCATCTAATACTTCCATCTATCCATCCTTCTATGAGATTAGCGATTACTTAGATATGGAAGGAATGGCGGACGGGAATAAAAAAATAAAACCTATCAATCTTGTTTAGAAGAACTTAGGAAAGTACTGGTTACAATGAACACTACCATATAGGCAATAGAGATATTGCTAGAAGCTATGATGAAATTATTAAAGTATTAGCTGATGTAATGATGTTGAATCGATGATACAGTAACGATTAATCAAGTAAAGCTACCTGCATATATTGTTCAAGAAAGATTTACGAAACTTAATTCATTTCATATGGACTATATCGTTGAAACTTTAGAAATAACGAATCGAAAATAAGAAATGTACGAGCCTTTATCTTAACTGTTGCATATAACACACCAAGCGATATGGATGCTTATTATACATACCAGGTTAATTATGACATGAGGAGGATGGATATTGATGATAAATGATGAAATTTCTAATAGAGCAGCGCTAATATCAGAAGTCCATGTTGCTAAAGCAATTTTTAAAAAAATTCTTAAAGCAAATACAAAGGTTGCGTGCAAAGGCAAAACAACATGGTGGACTTGATAACTTGATTAAACACGAAGGCAAAGAAATGAAGCTTAAGGATATGGTAAAAAGAAAGGTCAGCTTGAAGAAATCAATGTAAAAAGATGGTGAACTAAAAGAACTTAAAAAATTAAATCGATGTGGTGTTAATTTCTCAATAATGAGAGATAAGGAAAGTGGTGTTTATTCGGTGTTTTTTCAAAAAAGATACCGAAAAGTAATGGATCAAGCTTTTAAAAATGTACTTAGCAGTATTGAAAAGAAAAAAAAAAAACTAAGGAATCGATTCATAAAAATATTGAGAAGTTTAAAGAGATGGCTAAAAATAGCATTTCAAAGGATAAAGTCAAAAACAAGCAAAAGGAACAAAGCCTATGATTGATAAAATAATCAAGGACATAAAAGATTTATTTAAAGTGCAAGATAAGAAGCGTTTCGTATTAGAGAACATTCCATATCTTGCATTTTTCTATGTTGGAAATATTTTTCTCATCACATAAGATCGTATGTTGGTGGAGATATCATAGATAAAATATTTCAAGGATTATTAGAAATCAATACTTTGAGTTTAATTCCTAGTTTACATTTGGTTGATATTGCTGTTGGTATAAGCATTTCAGCACTTGTAAAATCTATTATTTATTTCAAAGGTAAAAATGCTAAGAAGTTTAGACAAGGTAAAGAATATGGATCTGCAAGATGGGGTAATGCAAAAAGATATTGAACCATATGTTGATGATAAATTTGAAAACAATATTCTATTTACCAAGACAGAAAGGGTTACTATGAATGGTAGACCACCTAATCCTAAGTATGCTAGAAATAAAAATGTTCTTGTTATAGGTGGAAGTGGTTCTGGTAAGACTAGATTTTATGTCAAACCTAATTTAATGCAAATGCATTCTAGCTATTGTGTTACTGATCCAAAAGGCACAATCGTTATCGAGTGTGGAAAAATGCTTGAAGATAACGGTTATGAGATTAAAATCCTTAATACGATAAACTTTAAAAGAGTATGAAATATAATCCGTTTGCTTACATAAAAGCGAAAAAAGATATATTAAAACTAGTCCAAACAATTATCGCAAATACAAAAGGTGAAGGAGAAAAAGCAGGAGAAGATTTCTGGGTTAAAGCTGAAAAGCTTTATTATACTGCCCTAATTGGTTACATCTACTATGAAGCTCCAAAAGAAGAAAAGAACTTCGCAACACTTTTAGAAATGATAGATGCTTCAGAAGTTAGAGAAGATGATGAAAATTATATGAATCCTGTTGATAGATTATTTGAAGCACTTGAAAAGAAAAACCCGTCACATTTTGCAGTGAAGCAATATAAAAATATAAAATTAGCTGCTGGAAAGACTGCTAAATCTATTCTTATTTCTTGTGGTGCAAGACTTGCTCCTTTTGATATTGAAGAACTAAGAGAACTGATGAAAGAAGATGAACTTGAGTTTAGATACCTTAGGAGATAGAAAACTGCTTTATTTGTTATTATCTCTGATACGGATGATACATTTAACTTTGTTGTTTCAATTATGTATTCGCAGCTGTTTAATCTGTTATGTGATAAAGCAGATGATAAGTATGGTGGAAGATTGCCAAATCCATGTGAGATTTCTGTTAAGATGAATTTGCTAAATATTGGTTTGATTAACTAAGTTTGAAAATTTGATTGCAAACCATTCGTTCAAGAGAAATATCAGCAAGTATTATTTACAAGCACAATCTCAATTAAAAGGCAATTTATAAAGATAATGCAGATACAATTGTAGGTAATTGTGATAGTACATTGTTTTTAGGGTGGCAAAGCAATCTAAAAAAAACTACACTTAAAGAATTATCAGAAACACTAGGGAAAGAAACAATTGATTTATATAACACTTCTGAAACAAGATCGAATTCTAATAGTTATGGATTGAATTATCAAAAGACAGGTAAAGGACTTGATGAGCCAAGATGAAATTACAGTTATGGATGGAAGCAAATGTATCTTTCAGTTAAGAGGAGTTAGACCATTTTTATCGGAGAAATTTGATATCACGAAGCATAAAATTACAAGCTACTAGAAGATTTTGATAAGAAAAATGTTTTTGATATCGAAGATTATATAAACCGAAAAGGTAAAAGCAAAGCTAAATAAAAATAGCGTGATTACAAGATTATGATATTTATCAAATCTCTTTATAGCAGTGAGTTTGTTTGATATAATTTAGGCATATAAATACGATAACGATAAATTTTGAATTTATCGCTTTTAAGGAGGAATAATAAATGGTTGGAAGAATATATCATGTAGGATTGACAGTTTCAAATTTAGATAAATCAATTGCATTTTATAGAGATGTACTTGGACTTACATTCCAAGGAGAAATAATGATGGTTGGCGAAGAGACAGATAAAATGTTCCAAAAGAAGAATTGTAAGGCAAGAGTTGCTTATTTAAATGGTTCTGTAAAAATATTGAAACACCACCTGTTGAATTGATTCAATTTGTAGACAATGAGGTCAAAAAGGTTCAGTCAAATTTATTTATGACATCTATTTCGGAATTATTTTTTATACTGATGACAGTGATACATTTTATAAAAAACTCATTGAAAAAATGTAGAGTGTTTATCTGAACCACAGTATTTTGATTTTAGTTCACAAGGATTTGGCAAAAAGCAAAGCATTTTATTTCAAAGATCCAGATGGAATTATACTTGAAATGATGCAACCTTTGTAAAATAATAAACAAATTCCAGTTTGTTAAATTAAATATAGTTAGTGGCAAAGACGATAGAAATTAAAACTATCGTCTTTTTTCATATCTTAGAAAGAGTGGTTAAAATGTATAGGATACGAAGTCCTACTGAAAAATTAAATATTAAAACCTATTATGCGATTGATAATTAAAAATCAATCGCTTTTTAAATTTAGAGATACAACATGGAAAGAGAAATGATTAATATTAATGCCAATCTCATCAAAGAGCCTGTATCAACAAGTTTCTTTAAAGATGGTAAGGAATCACAAGTAGTAAATTTTACGCTTGCTAAACGCTATGGTAAAGGAAAGGAATATATAAACTGTGCAGTTTATGGTGACAAAGTAGATGTTGCTAAAACCTTTGCTAAAGGTGATTTTGTACATGTTTATGGATATTTCAATCATCGAATGAAAGATGGAAAAACTTATAAGAACTTTATCGTTCAGTCGTTAAACAAAATTGAAAAAGAAAGAAAATTAGGAGGATTAGAAAATGGAGTTTTTCACACAAGCAGTTAATGTTTTAAAAGATTTTAGTAATGGCAGTTGGTGCTGGTTTAGGAGCATGGGGAGTTATTAACCTTATGGAAGGTTATGGTAATGATAACCAGGAGCAAAATCACAAGGTATTAAGCAGCTTATGGCTGGTGGAGGAATTGTTTTAATTGGAATGAAGTTAATTCCTTTACTTTCTAATGTTTTGAGTTAAGGAGATTTAGTATATGTTTGGTATTTTCGATAAAATTGAAGAGTTTTTTTCATGAACTCTTACTCGGAGGTATCCAAGCAAATCTTGAATCAATGTTTATCGACATAAATGATAAGGTTGGTGCAATTGCAACAGATATAGGTAAAACACCAATGGGCTGGAATTCAGATGTATTTGCATTTATTAAGAGTATTAATGATAATGTCATCATTCCAATTGCTGGTTTAATTATTACAGCAGTTTTATGTATTGAACTTATAAACATGGTTATGCAAAAGAACAATATGCATGATACAGATACTTTTGAGTTTTTCAAATATATCATAAAGATGTGGATAGCGGTTTGGTTAGTATCCAATGCTTTTACATTTTCAATGGCAGTCTTTGATGTTGCACAAAATCTAGTAAATCAAGCGGCAGGAGTAATCAATACTTCTGCCGTTATTTCTGAGAAGAAATAGTACAAATGGTAGAAGGTTTAAAAGATAAGGGACTAGGAGAGCTAGTTATGATTTTATTTGAAACTTCTATTGTAAAGATTGCAATTCAAGCTATGTCGATTGTTATTATGCTTGTAGTGTATGGAAGAATGTTTGAGATTTATGTATATTGTTCCGTTTCGGCAATTCCTTTCGCAACTATGGGAAATAGAGAATGGGGACAGATTGGTACAAATTATATCAAAGGTTTATTTGCCTTCGGATTACAAGGTTTGTTCTTGATTATATGCTTGGGTATATACGCAGTATTAGTAAAAACAATCAATATTACAGATATTCACGCAAGTACCTTTATGATATTAGGTTATGCATTATTGCTTTGGCTTAATGATGTTAAAGAGTGGAACACTTGCTAAGAGTATATTAAATGCACATTAAGGAGGAACTTAAATGATTGACACAAGAAAAATGATTATTCCTATTTCAGTAGTGGCAAGTGCAGGTGTCATTATTTCATTCTTGAATAGGAATAAATTAGCTAAATTAAATGAAAGAGTTGATGATACAAAAGAAGATGTTAAATCAGTATTACGATATCAAGAAGAACGCAATATGCAAATTCAATCAGAATTAGATGAACTAAGAGATGAGGTTTCATGTTGCTATGAACATTTTGAGGAATACAAAAAGATTGAAGATAATGGGAGGTAGACTATGAACGATGGTTATGTTCCAATTCCCAAAGATTTAAAAAGGTAAAAACAAAGTCGCATTTAATCTTACAAGAAGGCAGCTTATAGGATTTACTCTTGCAGGATTTGTTGGAATACCAGTGTATTTATTTATGAGAAAGTTTATGCCTAATGATATCGCAATACTTTTTTCTCATCATTTCAACACTTCCTATCTTCTTTGTGACTTTATTTGAAAAAGATGGACTTACCTTTTGAAAAGTATTTTAAATACATATATTTGCACAAGTTTTATCAGCCACCAACAAGGGTGAGAAAGGAGGTTTACCTTGAACAGAAAAGAGAAATGCAAAAGCAGAAGCTAGAAGAAAATCAAAAAGATACTAAAGGAAAACAAAAAGCATTTAAAAAGGAAAAGAAACAAAAGAATAATCATGGCTCAATATTAGATTTAATATTAAAAACAGAGCCTAAAAATATACAGTTGAAGATACAATCCCTATCTAAGAATGTTAAAAAGCGGTGTTTGTCAGCTAGATGAAAAGCACTTTAATAAATGCATCTTATTTCAAGATATTAATTATCAACTTGCAGTAAAAGAAGATAAAGATTTGATTTTCAATCAGTTTGCCAATTTTAAATTCATTTGATCCAAGCGTGGATGTAGAGTTTTCATACATTAATCAGCTGGGAAGAAATAGCGAACTGAAAGCAGCTATTCAAATTCGATAAAAATGATGGTTATGATGATATTCGTTTAGAGTTTCGTCAAATTCTTAAAAGTCAATTAGCTAAAGGAAATAATGGCTTGAAAAAATCAAAATATATTACTTTTGGTGTTGAAGCAGATAGTTTAGAACAAGCTATCGCAAAGCTAGAAAAGACTAGAAATTGATATATTGTCTAATTTAAAAAGTATGGGTGTTAGAGCAGAAAGCTTAACTGGAGAAGAAAGATTAAAAATCTTACATGATAGTATTTAAATCGGATAAGCTTTTTTCTTTTACCTATAAAGACTTAAAAACCAAGGGAAAGCACAAAATCATATTGTTCCAGATAGTTTTAATTTTACACCTAATAAGTATTTTAAAAGTTTGGTAAATATATTGGTGCAGTTAGTCATCTACAAATACTTGCAAAAGTGAATTATCCGATCGAATGTTAGCTGAATTACTTGATATTGATGACAACATCAATATTTCATTTCATATCAAAGCAGTTGAGCAAATGGAAGCCATCAAGATGGTAAAAGAAAGAACACTGACATTGATAAGATGAAGATTGAAGAAATAAAAAGGCAATTCGCAGTGGTTTATGATATGGATATACTTCCAAAGTGATTTAGTGACCTATGGAATAACATAAAAATGCTTTTAAAGGATCTACAAACAAAGAGATGAGCGTATGTTTATCGTAACCATCGTCATTATGAATTTTGCAAGAACTGTGCAAAGTTAGATACAACGATATCGCATATTTCATCAATAGCTAGTAAACATAATTGTAAGATAAAACGATTAGACCACGCACAAGAACAAGGACTTGTAAAGTGTACTTCCATTAGGTGTGAATAGAATTGAAATCGACAGAGGTTTAACTTCATCGTCTACAGCAGTTTTCTTACCATTTACAACAGAAGAATTATTTATCAATTCTGCAAACAGTCTATATTATGGTCTAAATGCTTTAAGCCATAATTTAATTATGGCAGATAGAAAGAAACTAAAGAATCTAATGGACTAATACTTGGAACACCGGGAAGTGGAAAATCTTTTAGTGCAAAAGAAATCTCTAATGCTATTTTAGTAACAGATGATGATGTGATTGTATGCGACCACGAAGGTGAATACGGAAGCTTAGTTAAGCAGTTTAATGGTGAAGTCATCAAAGTAAGTGCTAAAAAGTAAAGATTATCTTAATCCACTCGATATCAATATGAACTATGGTGATGGAGATGCACCATTAAAGGATAAAGCTAACTTTTATTATGTCGCTTCTTGAACTAGTCGTTGGTGGTAGTGGTCTAACTGCTGAAGAAAAGTCAGTTATAGATCGATGTTTACCACGCATTTATGAAAAGTACTTTGAAAATCCAGTTCACGAGAATATGCCAATCTTACAAGATTTATTTGATATGCTAAGAAATCAAAAAGAAAAGGTCGGAAAAGAAGCTTGCAACAGAGATGGGGTATGTATCAGGCAGTCTTAATGTCTTTAATCATCAATCAATGTTGATTTAAATAAGCAGCTACTATGTTTTGATATCAAAGAACTTGGCACTCAATTAAAAAAGATAGGTATGCTCGTTATTCAAGATCAAGTTTGGAATAAGGTATCACAAAATAGGAATAAAGGTAAGAAGTACGATATTACATTGATGAATTTCACTTACTTTTAAAAAGATGAACAGACTTCACAATATTCGGTAGAAATCTGGAAACGATTTAGAAAATGGGGCAGTATCCCTACTGGTATTACACAAAATGTTAAGGACTTACTCATAAGCAAAGAAATTAAAACATTTTGATAATACTGACTTTGTTTTAATGCTTAATCAAGCTACAGGTGATAGAGAAGTTTTAGTAAAAGGAACTTAAAATATCTCAAGATCAAGAAAAATTCATTACTAATTCAAAGGCTGGACAAGGACTCGTTTTCTTTGGGAATACCATTGTTCCATTTGTTGATAACTTCCCTAAAAGATACAATTTTATATCAAAAGATGACAACTAAAACTGAAGAAATGAGGTGGTGTCCTATGGCATATAAAATAAAAAAAGAGGACGATTATCGAAATAAGAGAATAAGCAGTTCAGTAGGTTTCAAGACAAACTTCATGAAAAAAACAAGTAAGCGTATCGATTCTAAATCAGATATCAATGAAGTTAAAGATGATAAAAAATAATTCCACATTCCGCAGCTGATTATCAAACAGAGGTACAAGAAAATAGGATATATGATCCACTTGCTAGGGATTTAGATAATGATGGTGTTATTGATAGATACGATAGTGATTCTAGAGATAGTAATATTTCATATGAGTCCTTAGAAAATAGTAAATCAAAACTTCACAGTAAAAATAAAACGCTGAAAAGGAAAAACTATTCGGATAAGCAGTTTACTAGAAGTGATGAAAATGACACTGATAAAGCAATAAGCGATAAGGGAAAAAAAAAAACTCCTTTATAAAGAACATCATAAAGAATCACTCTTAGATAAAGGTGTTGATGTTTCAACAAGTGTCGGTAATGTAACTAGTGATTACTTAGCAAGTGATGACGATGATAATGTTGGTGTTCAATCAGCAGAAAAAAAGTCTAAGGACAAGTTCTAAAATAGTCAGACAAGCAAAAGATTATTCAAGTAAGAGAAGATATGATAATCGTTATAAAAAATAGCGGTGGTGATAATAGGCTTCAAAAGAAACATTCAAAGCTAGAATTTAGAGAAAATCTTGATGAGTTAAAGAAGCAAGAATCATATAAGGTATCTCCTAGTTATAAAAAGTTTCAAAAACGAAAACAGATGAAATCCGCTATTTATAAGCAAAATGAAACTAGGGTAATAGATAGAATAAAGGTTGCTTTACAAATACACTACATAGTTCAAAACAGTTTATTGCAGCAAAAGCAAAACTTATTGCCGTTGTGGTTATTTCGATAATCATCTTTGGAACATTTATATTGAATTTTGCCAATGTTTCCATGGGAAGCTTTATGGAGTTTACCAGTTCAACCTTAACAACGACTTATTTATCAAGTCCAGATGTGCTAAAAGAAATCAATCAGACTTTTTCAAACAAAGAAAAACGCATTATATAACGAGATAGAAAATGTTGAATCTAATTATCCTGGTTATGATGAATACATTGTTAGGAAAAATGGTGATATCGGTCATAATGTCCATGAACTTTTTATCCTATATAACATCAAGATGTGGCGAAGTTAAAAGTGTTTCAGAAGTAAGTCCGTTACTAGATGAACTTTTAATACGATGTATAGGCTTGAATATAAAGAAGAAATTGAAATTCGATATAAAACTGTTGAAGAAACCAAAGTAGATGAAAATGGTAATGAATATATCGAAAGTCATGAAGAACCTTATGAATATAAAAAGCTTATTGTAACTTTGTATAAAAAGAGATGGATAGTATCATTCGAGAGATATTTGCAACGCATCCAGATAATTTATCTCATTATGAAACCTTATTCTTAATGCAAGGTAATATGGGTGAGCTATTTGGAAATACAGACCTTATTGAATCGAATGGTGGTATTGGCGGCGGTCAAGAATATGAAGCTTCTGCTGATGTTCAAAAGAAAATTGTAAATGCTGCCTTTATTACTCCATCCCCAGGACCTGGCTGGTGTGCAATGTGGGTTTCACAAGTATATCAAAATGCAGGACTTGGCTATATTGGTGGAAATGCAAATGATATGTATCGTAATCATACCTTTACATCGGATCGTTCAAAACTTGAAGTTGGAATGTTTGTTGCGGTTGAAAGCAGCAGTAGTGGTGGAGAAGCTGGACTCATTTATGGTCATGTTGGAATTTATATTGAGATGGTAAAGTTATCGATAATATTGGTCATATAAGAGTAACAACCCTTGATGATTGATTTCAACATTCTGTAAACATTCACCTGTCGGCTTTGGTTTCCCACCATCAGTGCAAAAAATAGGAGGTAAAAATGTGAATAAGGAACTGATTACAGTAAATAAGAAAATTGAAAAGTTATTAGATAAAAGGCTCAGATTGATAAAGATTTAGAGCCTTTATTTATGCGTAAAGAAGAATTAACAAATCAAGAATTTGTTGTGATTTGTAGGCAAAATGACATTACGCTTGAAGAACTAATGAAGATGTTTAAGGAGAAAAAGAAAAGGAGAAATCAGATCATGAAAGATAAATTAGGTAAGAAAAAACCAATTGTTTCAGTTATAGGAATAATGCTTGCAGTAATGATGTGCTTTGGGGGTATCACTTTCTAGCAGTCAAACAGTATATGCAGCAGATGGAGGCATGGTTATTGAAGAAAAGACAGATGATACCGTAGAAAGAAAGTGATTCTAAAAAAGATGAAAAGACGGAAATTCGTCATCCCAACAAACTGACACCAAAACCTATTTCCACAAATAGTGAGGTTGGAACTTCAACGAATGGAAATGAACAGAAAAATAACAACAAAGGTGTTGCTACACCACCATCAAAAGCTAGAGGAACAGTGACTGAAAATAAGGATAATGCCAATAAGGATTATCCAATTCATGATGGTGAAGATAAATCAAACAGTGATTATTCAGCAGACGCAAGACAATTTATTACTTTTACGACTAAAAACGGCAAAAGTTTTTCATTTAGTTATCAATCATGATGAAGAAAACGAAAATGTCATGCTTTTAACTGAAGTATCAGAAGATGATTTGTTAAACATGGTTGAAAAGAAAGAAGTACCAAAGAAAGATGTTGTAAAAAGAAGAGTTTGTTGATGAAGAAGTTAAACCTATAAAACAAGAAGAAAGTGATATGGGAACATATATCATCATTGTTTTTAGCAATTCTTGGAGCGATAGGTGCTGGATATTATTTGAAAGTTGTTAAGAAAAAAAGAAAAAGAAGAAGTTGAAGCGTTAGAAAATGATGACGATGATAATTTTTTTCTCAGAAGTAGATGAAAGTGAAACAGATTCAGAGATTCATGAAGAAGAAAAATGAAGATACTGAAGAATAAATAGTTTATGTATTAGGCGAGAGCAGTGACTTTCGCCTATTTTATTATGAATTTTAATGAAATGGAGATAGCATATGAAATTAGTAATTGCAGAAAACCAAGTGTAGCAATATCAATTGCAAAAGTGATTGGAGCTACTAGTAAAAAAGATGGATATTATGAAGGTAACGGATATAAAGTATCATGGTGTGTTGGTCATTTGGTGCAAAATGGCAAATCCAGATAAATATGATGAAAAATATGCAAAAGTGGAATTTAAGCGATCTTCCTATTATTCCATCAGAGTATAAATACGAAGTATCTAAATCAACTAAAAAGCAATTTAATATTCTAAAAAAGTTAATGAATGAAAAAGATATCGATACGATTATCAATGCTTGTGATGCTGGTCGTGAGGGTGAAAGTATCTTTAGACTTGTTTATCAAATGACTGGATCTAAAAAAGAATATGCAAAGATTATGGATTTCTTCAATGGAAGATAGTGCAATTAGAGATGGTTTTAATCATTTAAAAGATGGCAGCTATTATGATAATTTGTTTGAATCGGCTAAAGCACGAGCAATTGCAGATTGGCTAGTTGGTATGAATATTAGTAGGCTTTATTCGTGCCTTTATAAGCAAAACTTTTCAGTTGGCCGAGTTCAAACACCAACACTTGCGATGATTGTAAATAGAGATGAAGAAATTAGTAAGTTCAAGAAAGAAAAGTATTACACAGTTGATGTAGTACTAGATGGCTTTTTACCCTTTCGAGTAATAGAATTGATGATAAACTTGAAGCTAAAAAACTTATTGATGTAATTGGAGATACCATTGAAATTAAAGAAGTCACTCAAAAGGAGAAGAAAACTAGTCCTGAGCTACCTTTTGATTTAACAACATTACAAAGAGAATGTAACAAATACTTTGGTTATAGTGCAAAACAGACTCTTGATTATGCTCAAAGTCTTTATGAGAAAAACTTATCACTTATCCAAGAACTGATAGTCGCAATTTAACAGAAGATATGATTGTTAATATTGTTAATAATATCTTAGGAAAAATGACTTTGATGAACAACGCATTAAGGTTGTATTTAATAGTAAGAAAGTAACCGATCATCATGCGATTATTCTACAGTGAGCTCAATGTCTGAAGATATTTCAACACTTCCCGAAAGTGAATTAAAAATATATCGATTAATTTCAAAATAAACTTCATGCCAGTATGGGATATCCACTTGTTGAAAATACAATGAAGGTTGTAGCAGATATACAAGGTTATGAGTTTAGTAGTAACTTTAAAACAGTGATAAACGAAGGGTTTTCTCAGTACTTAAAAGAATATAAGGCAAAAAAAAAGAATGAAGATGTTGTAATTACAGATATTCATGAACACGATATTTTGAAAGTGCATGGTAAAGAAATCAAAGAAAAATATACAACACCGCCAAAAAGCACTTTAGTGAGGATACGCTTTTAAAGGCAATGGAAACAGGTAGTGACGCATTAGATAAAGATACTTTGTTGAAAGAAAAGGACTAGGCACCGGCAACACGAGAGCAGGAATTATTGAAAATTTAATTTATAAAGGCTTTGTTGAAAGGGATAAAAAGAATTTGATTGCTACCCATAAAGGCATTAACCTTGTAAACCATTGTTTCAGATATTTTTTAAATCAGCGAAAACTACAGCAGAATGGGAAATGAAACTATCTGATATAGCAAGTGGTAAAGCTAGCAAAGATGAATTTTAAAAGGCATTGAAAAAGAAATACGAGATACAATCAATCAGTATAGTGACGCAGTGAAGTTATAGAAACAGGAGAAATCTTGTTTCTTTTTGTTTGAGGTGATTACAATAGAAGCGTTAAATGTGCTTGAACTATTTGGTGGTATAGGGAGCAATTAGAAAAGCCTTGATAAGGCAAAATATTCCTTATAGAATCGTTGATTATGTTGAAATCGATAGAAACTGCGTAAAAAGTTATAATGTGTTATATGGCGAGAATTTTAAGCCTAAAGACATTACTTTTATATCATCCAATAGATATAAAAAGCAGATCTATTAATGCATGGTAGTCCTTGTCGGGACTTTAGTCGAAGTGGTCTTAAACAAGGTGGAGAAAAGGAAGTGGCACTAGAAGTAGTTTTTTTTGAAACGATAAGAATTATTGAAGAGATGAATGATAAGCCTAAAATTGTATTATGGGAAAATGTTAAGGGAGTTCTTGATAAAAAAATATGAGAGCTTCCTTTTTTTCATTATCTAAACGAGATGGAAAGACTTGGGTATGAGAATAAATTTAAGATTTTAAATGCCTTACACTTTGGTGTACCACAAAAAAGAGAGCGAATATTTGTTGTAAGTATCTTTGGGAAAAATACTTTCGACTTTTCTAAACTTGAAAAAATAGAGATGAACGAGATTTCAAACTATCTTGAAAATGATGTGTCAACGCTATATGAGGTAAGACAAGAATCTATGCTTAAACATATTCGTGGAGAGCCTAAAAATAACCATTTCAAAGGTAGACTCAAAGTGATTGATAAATATGCTTATACCATATCGACCAAACAAGTAAGAATTCCTAATTCTGGGATTATAGATATAGGAAATGGTAAATATCGCTATTTGACAGAAAGAGAATGTTTTAGACTAATGGGATTTGATGATGAAGATTTCAATAAACTTAGAAGTATATATAAGCAAAGAAAAGGCACAACATCGTCCATTTTATATAAGCAAGCAGGAAATAGCATTGTTGTGAATGTGTTAGAAGCGATATTAAAAGAAATTGTAAAAATGGGAGGATAAATAATGAGAACAAATGATTTTTATAACATCATTGAACTAGTAAAAAAGAGATGTTTTAGCAAGTGAAACAGAATATCTTAAGCTATTAAAAGTCATTGGAAATAATCAGCGATATGATTTTTTGAGCCAACTTAGTATCTATGATAAAAATCCTAATGCAACGGCTTGTACGGGATTTGATATGTGGCGAGAACGCTTTAATCGAACTGTAAAACGAGGAGAAAAAAAGGTATTCCTGTTATTAATAGTGGTAACTCGTTTCAAAAAGATTGGTTATGTTTTTGATGTGACACAGACTGTTTCGATGGATAGAAATGTTAATGAAGTTGAGCTTTTGGACTTTTGATAGAGAAAAACATGAAACAGTATTAAAAGATATGATTGAACTACAAGGATATACTCCTAGTGAGTCCTTATCTGAAAATCTATACTCACTAAGTAGGATTTATGCTGATGATCATATTTATGAACTAGCGAATAATTTAAGGATTGCAGATGAAGATAGAAAGTCTTTTACTCACTTTATGAGAAACTGTATTAGTTATGCGATATCCAATCGTTTTAATGTTCAATACCCTATTTCAGTAGATGATGTAAGAGATAATTTAAAATATATTGATAGTATTTCTCTATTAAGTGTTGGAAATTGTATTTCAAAAGCATGTAACAGTATCATTGAAACAACAATGTTAAGAACAAAAAAATTATCCTTGGATAAGGGGCTGACAAAGGGACTGATTGCCGATTATAATGACTTTACAAAAGAGGACGAAACAAATTTAGGAGGTAACGAAGATGATATTCGATCAAATGACAGAAGGTATGATGAAGGTGGAAACAGAATTTTCGCAAATGGAGAGCTTAGAGGAAATACTAGAATCAATCAAGGAGAAAACACTGACAAAATGGAAACGGAAACAACATTTATGAAGGAATTTCCAAATCCGATATACGCAGTGATGAGACTGGACTATCTCATGGAGAGCAACGAAAATGAGTCATCAGAAGATGTTAATCGATCTTTACAAGGAGAACAAATTGGGATCATTTGATGGAAACTCAGAAAAGAGCGATCAGCTTTTATGAGGGAGGAAAACCGAAAATGATGAAAGCTTGGAAGATTACAGACGAAAATCATCCAGAGTACATGACAATGATTTCGGCACTCAAGGAAATAGTAATCAAGGAAGTAGTCGAAGCTTAGAAAATATTGATAACGATACTATAAAGGGAGCAAATACTGCTTCCTTTTTCTATTCTAAAGAAAACTGAAGAACTAATCACAGAGGAAATGCTTGAAAGAGTTCCTAATTTGTATGAGCAAGAAGATGTATCACTTGCTGATAAGGAAGTTCATGCAGCATATATTATTCCTTTTAGAAGTAATTGGACCTGGTATATGACAGAATACGATAAGGAAAGTGGTGACGCTTTTTTGGACTTGTTTTTTTAGGGATTGAACCTGAATGGGGTTATTTTTAATTTAAATGAGTTAAAAGAATTAAATGCACAAAGACTTATATTAGAAGATTTTCCTAAGACATTTAGGGGAATTAAAGGATACCGAACTTAAAAAAACAAATGACAGAAGAAGAACTTCGTAGGGTATTTGATGGAGAACTTAGTTTTGAAGAACAATTTCAAGAAAATGAACGAATAACTTATTCTCCAAGTTATGATTTAAGTCCTAATTTTGCTGGAAGAAGTTGGTGCTGCTATGGAAGAATATGAAGTTCCAATGGATGAAGCAGTTAGTCGTATTGCAAACTAGTAAGCTAGAAATTGCCCTAAATGATACAAGTATTTCTATTAATGATTTTTAATGATGAGCAGTTGGAGCAAATTATGAGTGCTATTACAGAATATGATTTTTATCAAAATGAAATAGCAGAAATCGCTGATCCTAAATTACCAACTTGGAAGATGGAACAATTAAAGTGGCTTATTGATGATTGGAATCAATGATAAAGTTGGTGTGACATCAGAAAAGATAAAGTATCTTAAAAGGTTTAGATATGATCTTGTAAAATTCAATGTGCTTAAAAGCTATTTAATCAATGACGAAGTAAGTATTTCTCAAATTGAAGAGTTTAAAGAAAATATTGATTTTATAACTATAAGTGAGTTTGTAGAAGGTCTAAATGATTATGCCTATAACAATCAAAATGAAAAGGTAGCAATTAAGGTTGGCAATGAATTTATTCTAGCTACAAAGCAAGATAGTTTTTCTGTTCAGCTTGAAGATACAGGAAGAAAAGTTGTTATCGATGACATAGAGTATCAACTTCAAAAGGTGCTACTTTTAATGAAAGCACAAAAAATAGACGATTTTATTGATAGTGGTAAATACGAATCTTTTAAAATTGCAGATTATATAAAAGAGGAAAAGAACAAACACTCTTTGACTTTTTATGGATGATACAACTCCTAGTAAAGAGAACGGTTCAACAGATAAATACCATGTTGGCGATAAGGTATCGTATAAGGGAAAGGACTATGTTATTTCTCGTTTTGATGAAATGAGTAATAATATAAAAACTGTAACTATTAAAGATGATGTTGGATATCTTGGTGGCATGATTACAGGTTCAGAAACTATTTTGTATAAAAACAGAAAGCGATTTGGAGAAGCTTTTTGAACCAAAAGAAAGTGAAAAGCTAAAGTATCAAACTATAAGATAAGTGAAGAAATACTTGCTGATAAATTAACGCCTAGCGAAAAGATTACAAAACAATATTGAAGCGATTTTTGATGTTAAATCGTATTGAAAAAGGCGAAAGAGAATTAGATGTTTCTGTTCAAGAAGTCTTGGCGAAATATGTAGGCTGGGGTGGACTAGCTGATGTCTTTGATGAAAGTAAAGGTGGACAATGGCAAGAAGCACGAACTATCTTAAAGGAAAACTTGTCACCTTTAGAATATGAAGCTGCAAAAGAATCTACCCTAACAGCCTTTTACACACCTAAAACGGTAATTGATAGTGTTTATAAAACGCTATTTGATATGGGGTTTAAAAAGGAAATATCTTAGAACCATCAATGGAGATTGGGAACTTCATTGGTAATTTGCCCGATGATATGAATCAATCTAAGTTTTATGGTGTTGAACTAGATTCCGTAAGTGGTCGCATAGGAAAACTTTTATATCCTAATAGTAATATTCAAATCAAAGGCTTTGAAGAAACAAGTTTTTCCAATAACTTCTTTTGATATCGCAATCGGTAATGTGCCATTTGGTGAATTCAAGGTCAATGATAGAGATTATAATAAGAATAACTTTCTAATTCATGATTATTTCTTTGCTAAGTCCATAGATAAAGTTCGAAATGGTGGTGTCATCGCATTTATCACATCTAGTGGCACAATGGATAAAAAGGATGAAAGTATTAGAAAATACTTAAATGCTAGAGCTGAATTTTTAGGGGCAATTAGACTTCCTAATGATACTTTTTAAAGGTGTAGCAGGTACGGAAGTCACTTCAGATATCATCTTTTTAAAGAAAAGAGATAGTGTTATTGATCGAGATGATGATTGGGTTCATTTAGCTGAAGATGAAAATGGTTTAGTTTATAACAAATACTTTGTAGATCATCCCGAAATGGTGTTAGGTCAAATGGAAGAAGTCAGTGGTCGCTTTGGAAATAGCATAGCTTGCTTACCAAAAGAGAATGTGTCATTAAAAGATTTACTTGAAAGTGCGAGTCAAGAAATATCAAAAGATGCAAAATACGAAGAAATTGAACTGCTAGACGATGAAGTGGTATCTATTCCGGCAACAGATGATGTTAAAACTTTTCATATACGATCATCAATGATGATATTTACTACAGAGAAAAATTCTCTTTTCATTAAAAACAAGTAAGTGATAAAAACAAAGAAAAAATTAAAGATTATTTAGCTTTAAATGAAGTCTTAAAAGATGTTATCTATAAGCAGAAAGAAGATTTTAGTGAAGATGAAATTAACCTTTCCCAAAAGCATTTAAATGAAGTATATGATAATTTTTCTAAAAAACATGGATTTATCAATAATTTAAGTAATACAAGAGCATTAAGAGAAGATAGTAATTTTCCTTTGGTATCTTCTATTGAAGTTTTAGATGAAGAAGAAAATTTTAAGGCTAAAGGAGATATTTTTTCTAAGAGAACTATTACAAAAGCAAAAAAACTATTGAGCATGTTGATACTTCCCTTGAAGCATTGGTACTTTCTATATCACAAAAAGGTTATGTAGACTTTGAGTATATGGAAAGCTTAAGTGGAAAAGATAGAAATACTTTAATTGAGGAATTAAGGGGAGAAATATTTTTAAATATTCGTGAAGAAAATATAAACTTTAATCAGAGATTGTCATTTGATACGGAAGATGGGATTTACCTTTTGCTTGTAGTGATAATGCCAATTCATTTAAATATGCTTATGTCACTAAAGATGAGTATTTAAGTGGAAATATCAGAGAAAAGATAGGCATTGTCGATAGTTATATTGCAAGGTTAAAACAAGCTAGCCGTATGCTTGATGATAGTGATGAAAGAAATGTAGTTGAAAAAAGAATTAGTACGATTAGAATATCAAAAGTCAGAACTTGAAAAAAGTTAAACCAAAAGAACTTGAAGCAAGCGAAATCAATGTAAGAATCGGTGCTACTTGGATTCCATCAAAGGATATTGAACGATTTATCTATGAAACACTAAAAACACCAGGATATGCAAGATGGGATATTAAAGTTAAGTTTTCTCATCTGACAAGTGAATGGAATGTTGAGGGTAAAAGTAAAGATAGAGGAAATGACCTTGCTGAGATGACTTATGGTACAAGCAGAGTCAGTGCATATAAACTTATTGAAGATGCCCTTAATTTAAAAGAAACAAAGGTATTTGATCAAATAATTAATGATGATGGTACTAAAACATCGGTACTTAATAAAAAGGAAACGGTGTTAGCTAATCAAAAACAAGAGTTAATCAAGGAAGAGTTTAAGAACTGGATATTTAGTGATCAAGAAAGAAGAAACCGACTCGTTGCTATTTATAACGAAAATTCAATTCGATTCGTAATCGAGAATATGATGGCTCTAATTTAACTTTTGAGGGAATGAGTACAGATATTACACTTCGACCTCATCAGAAAAACGCAATTGCTAGAACACTTTATGGTGGCAATAGTTTGCTTGCTCATGTGGTTGGGGCTGGCAAGACTTTTGAAATGGTTGCAAAGTTCAATGGAAGCTAAACGATTAGGAATGTGTAGTAAATCACTCTTTGTTGTTCCTAACCATTTAACTGGACAAATTGGTAGAGAATTTATGCAGCTATATCCATCAGCTAATATTATGGTGGCTGATAAGAAAGATTTTGAACCTAAAAAAAAGGAAAAAGATTTATAGGCAAAATCGCAACAGGAGAATATGATGCAGTTATCATAGGGCATAGTCAATTTGAAAAAATACCAATGTCAAAGGAATATCAACAAAAGCATATTCAAGATCAAATTGATGAAATCATCAACTATATCGAAGAATATAAGCATGATAGAAATCAAAATTTCACAGTTAAAGAACTTCAAAAAGACAAAGAAAAAGCTAGAAACAAAACTAGAGAAGTTAAATGATGATTTCAAAAAAAGACGATGTAATCACCTTTGAAGAACTTGGTGTTGATAAATTATTTATCGATGAAGCACATAACTATAAGAATCTATATCTTTATACCAAAATGCGAAATGTTGCAGGAATTGGACAATCTGAGGCTTTTAAGTCTTCAGATATGTTTATGAAATGTCGTTATATGGATGAAATCACTAATGGTAAAGGACTAGTATTTGCTACTGGAACACCAGTAAGTAATTCAATGACAGAACTTTATACAATGCAGCGTTATCTTCAATATGATGAACTAAAGAAGAATAGATTAGAACATTTTGACAGTTGGGCTAGTACCTTTGGAGAAACGCAATCAGCCTTAGAATTATCGCCAGAAGGAACTGGATATAGGGTTAAGACAAGGTTTTCTAAGTTCTATAATTTACCCTGAATTAATGAGTTTGTTTAAAGAAGTTGCTGATATTCAAACGGCAGATATGTTAAATTTACCAGTTCCTAAAGCGCATTATGAAGTCATTAAGACAATGCCTAGTGATGAGCAAAAAAGAAATACTAAAGAGTTTATCAGAAAGAGCAGATAAAGTTCGAAATAGACAAGTAGAACCAGAAGAAGATAACATGCTTAAGATTACCAATGATGGAAAGAAACTAGCTTTAGATCAGCGTTTAATCAATCCATTATTACCGATGATGAAAATTCAAAAGTTAATGTCTGCGTGAAAAATGTCTTTGCAATATGGGATAAGACAAAAGAAGATAAATCAACACAGTTATTATTCTCAGATATGTCTACTCCAAAAGGTGATGGAAGTTTTAATATTTATGATGATATTCGAGATAAACTAGTTGATTTAGGAATACCAAAAGAAGAAATAGCTTTTATCCATGAAGCGAATACAGATAAGCAAAAAGGATGAACTCTTTGCAAAAAGTAAGAAAAGGTGAAATTCGTATATTGATGGGTTCTACACAAAAAATGGGTGCAGGTACAAATGTTCAAAATAAACTTATTGCCATGCATGATTTAGATGTGCCATGGCGTCCGGCTGACCTTGAACAAAGAAGTGGTAGAATTGTGCGTCAAGGTAATGAGAATAAAGAAGTTCATATTTATCGCTATATTACAGAAAACACCTTTGATGCATACCTTTGGCAAACTATTGAAAATAAACAAAAATTTATCTCTCAGATTATGACAAGTAAGACTCCTGTTCGAGTGGCAGAAGATGTTGATGAAAGTTCTCTTAATTATGCAGAAATTAAGGCACTTGCAACAGGTGATCCAAAAATTAAAGAAAAAATGGACTTAGACAACGAAGTAACAAAACTTAAAATGCTTGAAGCTAACTATAAGTCTAATCGTTATCGTTTAGAGGATAAGGTTACAAAATCTTATCCTGAAGAAATTGCTAAAACAGAAAGACAAATTGCAGCTATTAAAAGGATATTGATAATGTAGAGTCACAAGGCAGTGGAGAAAACAAGTTTACTTCCATTACCATTTGTGGTGAGAAAATATTTGATAAAAAGATTGCTGGTGAAAAGCTACTTAATGCCATTAAAACAGTAAAAATCAATGAAAATAAGGTCGTTGGTTCGTATCGAGGTATGGATTTAGAAGTAAGTTATAATTTCTTAACAAATGAGCATAATTTCAGCTTAAATGGTGCTACAAAGCATTATGGAGAACTTGGAACAAGTGCAAAGAGGGTAACATTACAAGACTTGATAATGTAATTGAGAAAATGCCAGATAAAATTAATAGGCTTGAAGAAAAGTTAGTAGCTACAAAAGGACAACTTGAAAATGCTAAAGAAGAGTTAACAAAACCTTTTGTAAAAGCAGATGAATTAAAAACGAAGGTTTTAAGATTAGCAGAACTTAATCAACTTCTTGATATGGGAGAAGTTGAAGAAAAGGTTAATCCTAATCCTTTAATCGAAGATGTTAAAGAGGCGATTATTGATTTTATTAATAGAGAATACGAAGAAAGATCATAAATATGAGGATTTTAATAATCTCTATCCTAACCTTAAGCACATTGGTATAGCTTATACAACTACACCAGATGAACAGCATGAAATTCAATATGAAATTAATTTAGAGGATTTCACGGCTACTCAATATATAAATAATGAGCCTATAACTGAATATGATTATTTGGAAGAATTAGGTAGCGAAGAAAAGGCGTTACAATCAATGTTACAAGATATGGAAATAGCTGATTTTAGTGATTTTGTTTCTATTGATGATAATGACCTTAAAAAATGTACTTGGTCTTGAGAGAGATGACGATGGTAATATTTATGATCCATTAGCTAAGGATTTGGACAATGATGGTGTATCTGATAGATATGATCATGATTTTAGGGACAGCGATTATCTTGAAACAACTTATGATGTTGATGACAATGTTCAGTTAAAAGAAAATAATGCTGAAAAGCCATCAATATTAAAACAGATTAAATCATATCAAGAAAAATGAAAAAAGAATCTGAAGTAAAAGAATGTAGTACAAAAGAACATGATGAAAGATAAGGGGTCGGCTTCGACTCCTTTAATCTTTAGTAGAAAAACGGAGGAAAATGATGAATTACAAACAAATGAAAAACACATTAGAAAAAAATGGCAAATGAAAACTATGAAGATTTTATAAAAGCTTTAATTAGCGTTGAAAAAGGTATCAACGATAAGGGCGCTTTAGATAAGCTTTTATACTGATTATATGGAAAATAATAGTATGACATTATTAAATGATGAATTTGATTATATGATTGATGAACTAAAAGAGAATGGACAGTTAAAAGAAAATGCAACTATTCAAGAGGAAGATAATGATTTAGTGAATGTTGTTGGTAATATTGTAGGTGATGTTGAAGTTGTAGAAAAGAGAAAACAAGAATGGAGAACCATTTAAGGTAGCAATTTTTTCTATTGTATCCAACGATGAAAATGGCGATAAGTTCTATACGAATTGTTCTGCTTATGGTGAAAAAGTGATATTCCAAAAGATTTTAAACAAGGTGATTTTGTAAAAGTCTTTGGTCAAGTTAGAACATCAATGGATGATAATGGTAAAGAATATAGTAATGTTAGAGTGTTGTCTTCAAAACTTTTAAAAGCAAAAGAACAGATGAAAAATCAAGTTGAGGATAAAGATTCTGTGCTTGGTGCAATTAAGAAATATAAGGCTGAAGAACAAACAAAGCCATCTGATAAAAAAAGAAATATCAAAAGAAGCTGAAAGATAAGATATGTCGGTGTGGTCTTAGGACTGCACCGATTATTTTTTGAAATACGAGTTCGAGATAAGAGAATTTTATACTGTAAAAAGTCCTTATATTATGCTATAATAGGACGAAGTGATTTTGAAATAGAGAAGGATGGAGGTTGCTATGTCAAAATTAAGCTATAAGAAGTTATTTAAAATGTTGATTGATATCGATATGAAAAATACTGAACTTATGGAAAAGGCTAAAATTAGTAAGAGTACATTTACAAAATGAAAAAATGGTGAAAATATTACTACTGATGTATTACTTAGAGTTTGTGATGTATTAAAGTGTGATGTATCAGACATTGTAGAATGTGTTGAAATTAACGAAGGACAGGAGCGTAAACATGATTAACAAGAAATATAAAGTAGTTTCTTTATTTTCGGGTGCAGGTGGTTTAGATTTAGGATTTCATCAAGCTGGGTTTGATGTTATCTGGGCTAATGATATTGATAAATTTGCAGTACAAACATATAGAGAAAATTTTGATAATGACATAGTTTTAGGTGATATTAATAATATTGATTTTAATACTATTCCAGCTGCTGATGTAGTTATAGGAGGCTTTCCATGTCAACCTTTTAGTATGATGGGATCTAGAACTAGGTTTCGAAGATGCACGAGGAACTGTTTTTTTTTACAGTTGCTAATTTAATTAAAAATATGATTGAAAATGGTAATAAGCCTAAAGTTGTTGTTCTCGAAAAATGTTAGAAGGTTATTGACACATGATGGTGGAAATACCTTTAAAGTAATCAAACATATCCTTGAAAAGGATTTAGATTATAAGGTTTTTTCTTTAAAGTGTTAAATTCAGCAGATTATGGTGTGCCACAGACTAGAAATAGAATTTTTATAGTTTGTTTTGATGATAAAAATATCAACTTTGAATTTCCACAAGAAAAAAAAATTGACTTCAACAATGCAAGATTTATTGGAATCTAATGTAAACGAGAAGTATTTTCTATCAGATAAGCTATTGAAGACAATTTTAGCGAATGGTAGTGGGAATTATAGAGCAAAATCAGAAATTGATTTGAAAATAGCACGACCTTTTTATGTTCAACTATGCATAAAATGCATAGAGCATGTCAAGACAATTATGTTACTGACAAAGGAAAAGTCAGAAGATTAACCCCCAGAGAAGCTGCAAGACTTCAAAGGATTTCCGATGATTTTGTTATTCCAGTTTCTGATACACAAGCATATAGACAATTTGGCAATGCTGTAACGGTGAATGTTGCAAAGAGTGTTGCTGATTGTATTATGGAGGTTCTTAATGAAGAAAAATAACTATATGGATGCAATAGAATTAAGAGAGATATTAAAAATAAATAAAGATTTATTAAATGAAAAGTTCTGTGAAGAGAATTATAGTAGAAATCTTGAATTGCTAACTTGTAAAACTGAAGATCAATATCTTAATGATAGAGGCATTAAGTTTAAAGAAGTGGTAAAGAATGATACGGATTTCAGATTGTTAATTGGTAAACTAGATTTTAATAAAGTAAAAGATATTTATATATTAAAATATTTTAATTCGTGGTGTGTGGAACAACGAAATACCAATTCTTCAAATTTAAACTTTATTGATTTATTTTGTGGGGCTGGAGGATTATCTTTGGGATTTTTACAAGAAGGTTTCGATGTGAACTTTGCTTGTGATATTGAAGAGGCGTGCATTGAAACATATAGATTTAATCATCCCAATGTACCAAGTAAATATATTGTTAATGACGATATTAAAAAATATAGAAAATAAGATTAACGATTACATAAGGTTCAAAGAGGTAGATTTAGTTATTGGAGGTCCACCATGTCAAGGATTTAGTATTGCAAATCAACAAAGAATAATCGATGATCCTCGAAATAAACTATATAAATCTTTTGTTAATGTAGTAGATAAAACAAAACCTAAACTTTTTGTTATGGAAAATGTAAAAGGTATGCTTAAAGTTGCACAGCAAGTAAAGGAAGATTTTGAGAGTATTGGGTATAAAGTTTCGTATAAAGTTTTTAATGCTCAAGATTTTGGCGTGCCTCAAAATAGAGAAAGACTTATTTTTATTGGGTCTAGATTAGATGTTAGACCAGAAGAGATTATATCTAGAATTGAGTCATTAGTTGCTGATGGATATGTTTTAAAAGATGCAATTGATGATTTAAATGAACTTGAGGCTTCAAGAGAAAAAACAATACCAATATATTAAATGATAAGAATGGTGGTATCGTAATTAGAAAAACAAATAATAATGTTTCGGATTATGTAAAAAGAATTAATAATGGTATTTTAATTGAGAATTTAGTATTTAATCACCAAGCAAGATACAATAATGATAGGGACATAGAAATATATGGAAGACTTCATCAAGGTGATAAATCGGACGATCTCTAAAATAGAAGATATTATGCCATATGCAAATAGAAGCCATATTTTCAAGGATAAGTATTATAAATTGAAAAATGACGATAAGTGCAAAACTATTACAGCTCATATGAAATTTGATTGCAATATGTATATTCATCCAACACAAGCAAGGGTCTTACTCCCTAGAGAGGCGGCAAGAGTTCAATCATATCCAGATGATTATGTGTTTAAAGGTTCTTTTTACTAAAACTTATATGCAAGTAGGTAATTCAGTTCCTCCTCTTATGGGTAGAGGAATTGCAAGTATTATTAAAAAATATTAGAGGAGGTAAAGTAAATGGAATTCACTGAAAAATTTGATACGATATCATCTATTTTGTCAGATATATATAATGTGCATACTAATAAAAATGATTACGATGGCTTTATAGTGAAAAAAGATGTCAGAAAGCAACTGCATAAAAAAAGGGATTTCAAGTAAGCAATCGCACATAGCTATAACAGGTGAACAAATGGATTTATTTCCATATATTTATTCAAATCAATTTATCGAAAACGATAATGCTGATATGAAAAATTTCTTTGTTTTAAAGCACCAGTCAATATATTTAAAAACAATTGCGAACGAATTTCTCAAGGGTATATTGATTTTATGGATAAAGAAATACTTAAAGAAGAAATATTGCATATATCCTAGAAGCGGTGGAGAGCAAATACAACTATCCATGAAACAAAATGGTGATAGTGAAAAATTTTTTAAAGTTTAGAGAATTGATAGAACCTAATGATTACTTTGTTGTTATGAAGAAATCTGGCTTATTAGAGTACGATGCGTTTATAATTAAAAATCAATATATTAATGACAATTCGTTTAAAAGTCTTTTTGAACAAAATAGAAAAAGTATCAAAAGATATAACATTTGTTAAAGAGAATGATATTACAAATGATTATTTAGCAAATCAAGCAAAGATAGATAAGCCACATCAACGAATCTTCTTTGGTGCTCCGGGAACTGGTAAAAGTTATGAGTTAAATAAAGAAGCTAAAGAATGTTTTGGTAAAGATTATGAGCGTGTTACATTTCACCCTAATTATATGTATGGGAATTTTGTTGGAGACATATAAACCTTTTCCAAAAGTTTTGAAAAATAGTGATGGCTCTATTAAGACAGATGCTGATGGCAATATACAGGAAACAATCACTTATGAATATATTCCAGGTGTATTGATGAAGCAATTAGTCAAAGCTTTTAAAAATCCTAATAAAAACTATTTACTTCTAATCGAAGAAATCAATAGAGCAAATGTGGCAGCAGTTTTTGGAGATATTTTCCAATTACTTGATAGGGATGAAACTGGGAAAGCGAATACTTTATTGCCACATCAAAAGAATTACAAGAATATTTGATAAAGGAATTTAAAAGATGTTGAACTTTCAGAAGAAGTTAGCAACAAATTAGAAAAAGATTTTAGTAGATTGTATTTACCTAGTAACTTATATATTTGGGCGACTATGAATAGTGCTGACCAAGGAGTAATGCCTATGGATACTGCTTTCCGTAGAAGATGGGAGTTCAAATATTTAGGAATCAATGATGCAGCCGATGCAAATAAAGAAGATTTTGCTAATTATAGATTCAAGATTAATTCAACTGAAACTGTAAAAAGTGGGATGAATTTAGAAGAGAATTAAATAAAAACTATCTTCTTTAAATATTCCGGAAGATAAATTAATTGGGCCGTATTTTATTTCTAAATCTATTTTAGAAGGAACAGATTTAGAAAGATTAACTGAAACAATTAAAGTAAGGTTCTTATGTATCTGTATGAAGATGCAGCTAAGGCTTTTTAGATCGTCGTTATTTGCGGAAGGTAAATATTCAACTTACTCTTCAACATGTAAATACTTTGATGAGAATGCATTAAGCTTGTTCAAAGGTAATATTGAAATTGACACAGAATTAATTGGTCAAGATTCACAAGAAAAATGAAGAGGGAATTCAAAATCTGAAGAATAGAGGTATAAAATGAATATTCAAATTTTAAAAGAGTTAAAGCCTTATTCTTTATTTGAATTAGAAAAAATATGTTCAATGTCGATGAAGATGAAGTTAGAAATATTTTAAAATCTTTTTATCTTTAATGAATATCGTTAAGAAGCTTTCAAAGGACACTTCTAAGATAGAGCTGGAAGAACTATTGGATATTGAATCTTTGGAAGAACTAAATGTTCAAATGGAAAGCGATATGTATGTGTTTAAGTATGTTGGTATTCTTATGGTAGGAGAAATATGTTTGATTTTATATCCTAAATACTCTGATAGATACTTGAGTGATGAAACTAACAATTTTAAGATGCTTAAACAGATCATTTCTGTAATCAGAAAATATCAATCAAAGAACAAAAAATAGGTCTAGGCAGAAGGAATTGATTTGTCAAATTTTAATTTACTATCGATTACTTTGGAACTACTAAATAGTTACTATGAGCATGGGCTATATCAAAATGATAGACAAATCATTGAGAACAATGGAGATGGTGAAATTCTTTGGGAGAAAACAATAAATGAAAATACTGCTTACTTTTCTAATGGAGTTCAGTATATTTAGATACTTTCACAATAAATCAAGAAAGTAATGAGCAAGATTTTTTTAGAAGATTACATGCTTTTTATTATTACTGAAGCCTGCAATAGGTTAAAAGATATTCTAGGCATTCTAGATATTGAATGCCTTAATCTCACTTCTGAAAAAATAGAAAGTTTTGGAAGTATGGGAATTTATTGTTTACCGATTAAACCAGGAACTTTCTAATCAGTTTATTACACATAAACAGAATATCTTAAAATTAATGAAAAGATATATAGAAGAAGATTCGAGCAAAAATGTTTCAGACACAATATCTTTTGTGGGGACAAATAGCTTCAATTTAGTTTGGGAAGATGTATGTTCTGTGGTGATGGATGATTGCATAAATAAATCTATTAAAGAATTAGGTTTAAGTTATTCGAAAATAAAAACAATCTGCATTAGTTGCTGATGTTATCGCTAAACCAATGTGGAAGCATAATGAATCTGGTAAAGTTCACAAAGCTAAAAAGACTTTAGTACCAGATATTATAACCATAAAAGGAAATCAACTTTCCATTTATGACGCTAAATATTATAAGATTAAACTAGATGATAAAGAAGTTAAAAATCAACCTGGTGTAGGTGATATAACAAAACAATACTTGTACGAATTAGCATTTAAAGAGTTTGCACAAGAAAATGAACTATCTATAAACGCTAATGCATTTTTTTAATGCCTACAGATAGTGATGAAGAAATTAGTTTAGGAACTGCGAGTATGGAAATATTCCATAACCTTGGTGATATCAATCTTCATGACATTGAGGTTATTTTAAAGCCATGCGAAGAAATGTATAGTAGATATCTTAATGATTAAATATCATTGAAAAAAGCTAAGCAATAATAAAGAGGTGATTATTATTATAGGTGAAGTAACAAAAAAGAATTGATTAGAGCTGTCGAAAAAGCGATTCTAAGTGATGAATTAGCTACATTTATAGGTGCTGGCTTATCTATTCCAGCTGGATTTTTGTAGTTGGAAGGAACTTCTAAAAAGAACCAGCAGAAGAAATAGGATTGGATGTTGAAAAAGAAACAGATTTAGTAAATTTAGCACAGTATTATGTAAACTCAAAACAAAGAACATCAATGGATGATTTAATAAAAGAAAAATTTACTGCTTTGGTATCTCCAACAGAAAATCATAAATTGCTGGCTCAATTACCTATTTCTACATTTTGGACAACTAATTATGATCGATTAATTGAAAAAGCATTAGAATCTAATATGAAAAATTCCTAATGTTAAAACTAAAGATGAACATTTACGAGGTACAAACCGTAATTTTGATGCAATAGTATATAAGCTTCATGGTGATGTAGGTTTACCGGAAGATGCTGTAATTACAAGAAGTGATTATGAAGAGTTCGGCTATGTAAAAGAAAATTGTTTAGAGAAGTTCTAGAAGGAGATTTACTGACTAAAACATTTCTATTTTTAGGCTTTAGTTTTGAAGATCCTAATTTCAATTATGTAATTGCAAGACTAAGAGTGTTGCTTGACGAAAAAAAAATACAAAGGAAGCATTACTGTATAATGAAAAGAGTTCAACGCAATGAAGATGATTATGAATATAAAAATCAAACAGGAATTACAAATTGAAGATTTGAAACGATATGGTATATTTACATATTTAGTTAATGATTATAATGAAATAACAGAAATTCTTCGAACGCTTGTTTATAGATATAGAAGAAAAACAATTTTTTATTTCTGGAAGTGCATTTAATTATTATGGTTATTCTGATGAAGATGCTCATAATTTTATTCATAAACTTGCCTATGAATTGTCAAAAATAATTATCATATTGTAAATGGATACGGAAAAGGAGTAGGTGAGTTCATTCTTAATGGAGTTGCAGAGTATTGTTTAGCTAACAACTCTAAAATTAATAACAAACTCACATTAATGCCTTTCCCTCAGACTAGCTCTTTAGGAATTAATTTAAATGAACTTTATAAAAAGAATAGAGAACAATTAATAGAAAATTGTGGTATTGCAATATTTCTATTTGGAAATAAAGAAAATGAAAATGTAGCTAGAGGTGTAATTGAAGAATTTAAATTATCACGGGAAAATGGACTCATTTGTTTACCGATAGGATATACAGGAGGCGCCGCTAAAAATATACATGATATAATACTTCAAGATACCAACGAAGAAGAAAAAACAAGCTATTGAACTAGCAAATTATATTTCTGATGAAAGTGTTGATATGTCTGTAAATAACATAATTAAAGCTATTAAAATGTTAAATAAGGAGGATTTTTAAATGGCAAAAGACAAGTGTTTTTTAGTTTTCATTATAGCAATGATAGTTGGAGAGCAAGCCAGGTTCGTAATATGGGAAAAGTAGATAATAGCTCGACTTTTTCAGATAATGACTGGGAAGAAGTTAAAGAGAAAAGCGATACAAAAATCAAAGAATGGATTGATGAACAATTAAATAAAAGATCATGTTTAGTTGTTTTAATTGGTGAAAAAACAGCAGATAGAAAATGGATAAATTATGAGATAAAAAAGCATATGAGTTAAACAAAGGTATTGTTGGGATATATATTCATAAATTAAAAAATCAATTTGGAGAGCAAGACAATAAAGGTAAAAATCCATTTGATTGTTTTACCCTAAATGGTGAAAAAATTTCTAAGTATATCAAATGTTTTGAATCAAGTTATTCAACAAGCACATATGTATATGATGATATTAAAGATAATATAGAAGACTTAATTGAATATGGAATTAACCATAAACCATCTACTTGGTAATTAAAGACAAGATAAATTTAGTCATCGTTCCATCTCTTTGCCCACATATTTCTCATAATTCTTTCTGATTTGGTAAAGCTCATTCATATCAGCTTTTTTATAGAAGAATACTCTTGCATTAGGGTATTCTTTTTTCATGGAGTACATCAAGCTGACTTAAAATTTCTTTGGTATTTGGGAGTTTGGAATATGATTCTTTGAGTTCTGCAAGGGCATTTTGGTATTGTATTATTTCTGACTTATGTTCACCATAAAATGCTTTATCAGTGGTGTCATTTTTTATATTCTAAGTAAATTTGACGATACATTTTTACTGTGTGAACTTGCTCCATAGTGATAGACAGAATAGAAATATCTTGATCTAGGATTTTGATTTTATCTTGTAATTCTTGTCTTTTATCTGCACTAGATTGAATAAACGCATCAAGTTCAGAAAGAGTTCTAATGCCTTTTCTCGCATTAAAATAACAATATTAGAAGCTACTTGAAGATTATGCTTAGTAGCCCAATATTCATATCCTTTGCTTGATTTTTTATTTTTTCATTGTTATCAATATCGATGATATTTCCAATACGCTTTTTAATAGGATAAGTCCTATTGTTGGCATTCTCTTTAATGCGTTCTTTTAATCTATCTTCAGTATAATCAATGCCTATAACTTTTGATCTTGTAAACCTTTCTTTATCTTTATGCTTAAAAAGCAATATGTTTTCCATGCTTGATTTCATATCCAAGAATAGTCATCTTATCAAGAAAATCATCCCAGTCTTTTGATTGTTTAATGGTTCTATCAATATCAAATTGTAGCTTACTTTTCCAAGAAGTTCCTTTCTTAAACTGTTCATTTTCATACCATGACTTGCCACTAGTTTTATATTTTTTCTTGTATGTTTCATAGTGTTCATCAATGACGATAAGATTATTTTCTTTGCATAACTTATCACTTTGATAACGAATTTTATGATAGCTTTTTTGTTGGATTGATAACATTTTCCTGTAACCATGTTTACATTATTGAAGATAATATGGTTATGAATATGCCCTTTATCAATATGGGTAGTAAGCACGAACTCGTATTCATCTTTTAGTATTTTATTGCATAGATCCAATCCGATTTGATGTGCTTGTTCAGGTGTAGTTTCGTTTGGCAAAAATGATTGAATAAGATGTCTTGCAAGCACAGTTCCTTTAACATTATTATCTTCTCTTGTTTTTTAAAAATTGTGTATGGGCAGTAGCAGGGGAAGCAATTGTTTGTTGTAACTAGTATTTTTTCATCTGTCTTTGCTTCATTTGTTATGTAATCAATCGCAAGATTGAGTGTAGATTTTATTGGATGTATTTTAGTAATAGCCACTTATGAATCATCTCCTTTTGTTGTAGTTCTATCTAGCAGTAATGAATGTATTTGCCAAATTTCTTTTGAAATGTGTTCGATTTGTTGTTTCATATCGTTGATATCATCGTTATAAATAACACCAGTAGAATTAAGTCGTTTCGTTATTTGATTAACACTATTAGCATATCTTGAAAGCAGTCCTTATATTTCTCTAAAGGGTTTTAAATCGACGACATATATGTTTGATTCTGATGCAACTTTTCTTAAAAAATGGTTCATGGTCTTACAATTAGCCATCTTCATCTTCTTTTGAAATAATGCTTTTTTCTTCTTCAGTTAAATTAATTTTGAGCTGAACATTTCTAGTTCTATGTATCACGATAATCACTTCCTTTGTCTAAAAATGGGGTCTTAGGGTTCTCCCTAACAAGTTAAAATTGATAAAAAAGAAGCAGTTCCACAAGGGGCTGCTTCATCAAATTTCCGTAAGTGGGTACACACTTACTGTGCTTGCTACAAAAGTATGAATGTAGTATAAGCGTTAAGCAAGTATTAATTTCTATATTGCAATTATACCAATAGATATGACCAATGTCAGCGTATTAGTGAAGATT
>VOFG01004618.1_pt1 | contig 49494 bp, 56 predicted proteins | sample 5384171 | NCBI WGS metagenome assembly VOFG01 (sample SAMN12384726, study PRJNA508395) | human gut metagenome | isolation source: healthy gut F | host: Homo sapiens
GCGACCATCGCGCCGACAGGCCAGCCGTAGTAGTTGGCATACATGGAGTTGTAGTCATTTCTGAGGGAAATGCCCATATACGCCTTGCCGGTGACATAGCCCTTTGTGATGAGATCGTTGGCGATGCTCGCCGCGTCATTTATGGGTATCGCAAAGCTCAGACCCTCAACGCCGCTGGAGCTGTATTTTGCAGTGACAACGCCCACGACCTCGCCACGGTTATTGTAAACGGGACCGCCGGAGTTTCCGGAGTTGACCGCCGCATCAAACTGGAACATATTTATCGGCTCGGAATTGGACTCGGTAGAGATGAGCCTGTCAAGCGCGCTGACATACCCGGTCGTCATGGAGAAGTCCAGCTCGCCCAGCGGGTTGCCCACGGCATAGACCTCATCGCCGACCTTCATCGCGTCGCTGTCGCCTATTGTGACATGCGGCAGATTCTCGCCGTCTATCTTCAGCACCGCGATGTCGTTCTCCTGCTCGAAGCCGACGACGGAGGCGGTGTACTTCGTGCCGTCATGTGTCATGACGGTGATGTCAGCCTTGCTCTCGTAAGCCGTCTCAATGACGTGGTAATTGGTGAGGATATAGCCGTCAGCCGTGAGGATGAAGCCCGAGCCGCTGACCGCGGCGGAGGAGCTCATGCCGAAGAAGTTGGTGTAGGTAATCTCGGAGGAGATACCGACGACCTGCTGGCACGCCTGCTCATATATGCCCGACGGGGCGAGTCCGCCATCGGCGGAGATAACACCGGTCACGCTGCTGTCAGCGTCGGACGCGGTGGTGAGGACATTTTCCTCATCCTCCAGCTTGCCCACGCGCTCCGTCAGCTCACTCATGCTGCGCGAGACGCTCGCGGAGACGATCGCCGCGCCGCCCATTCCGCCGAGGATGGCGCACACAAGGCATATCGCGATGAGCTTTGCCGCCTTGCTGTTATGCTCTTTCTTGGGCTTCGGCTCCTTGACGGGCTTTTCGGGGGCGTATAGTATCTGGGGACGGTGTTCTCGTCCGCGGGGACGTAGTGCGCGTCGGAATATATCTTCTGCGTGTATCCGTTTTTGTAGTGATACTCGCCGCTGTCTCTGTCAGTGTCGCCGGTATAGCCCGCAGGAGAATCCTTTATTCCCTCCGCAGCGTCGTTTTCGCCCCGGCTCTCGTTGAGCCGTTCATTTGTATCATTTTTGTTTTCAGGCTCGTACATAATTCTTACTTCCTTTATGTCGAAGAGGGCTCATTTTTGCTTTCTGAAGCTCTCTTTCTTGCTTACGAGCATAATATACAGCACATTTATGACCTTGTAATGAACAAAAACCCAAGAATTTATAAACTGGCGTATACAATTTGTAAACGCAGCCTGAAACCGCTTTAAGGCAGTTTCGGGCTGCGTTGGTGTTCTTATTTCACAAATATCGCCGTCGGGCCGTCCGCGCCGCCGATCACGCCGATGGCCGTCTCCGTTGTCGGGACGGTGCGCGTAAGCTGCTCCGCCGCGGATTCGGGGTCGGATTCGCGCAGGGTCATGAGTGGAAGGTCGGTGTTCTCCTCTATCCACGCGGTGCAGCGCGCGGCGTCAATGGGGATGGTTATGTATGTGCTGTCCATCCCGGTGAAATCGTATATGCTGCCCCGCACCCTGCGCAGCTGGAGGTCAAAGCCAAGATAGCTCTCCGTGTCGAAATACTCTTCATCCAGTACTGTCCACATGTACCCCGTATGGCTGTCCTTCGAGTCGGGCACGACGCACTCATTATAAAACCGCGCCGTCTCGTCCGCCGTCAGCTCCGCGCTGACGTTCTTCCACTCGCCGTCCTCGTCCATGTACCCGCCGCTTATCACGGCGTAGTCAACATCCGCGGGCGTGACGGCTCTGCCGTGGGCAAAGTCGATGCGGTAGTCCACCGCCTCCTGCGTGTTGAGCACCGCCGCCAGACGGCGGACGTTGGAATCGGGGTCGGCCCTGTCCTCCGCGTCGTCGGCGATGTTGTAAACGCGCTTCATCTCTTTCCCGCTGCGCAGCGTGTACTCAATGCTCAGCCACTGCGTGTCCTCCGCGCTCTCGTTTATATCCTTCTGCGCGATGACCTCCTCATGGAAAGCGACGATACCGGCGATGTTCTCCGGCTGCCTGATCTTCTCATCCGTGCCGTAGTACGTAAAACTCACGCCTCCACATCGGCAGGGGGTCGGGCGTGCGGCGCTCGTACCCGGTAACGTCCATCTCCGCCCCCAGCGTCAGCACGATGATGACCGCGCACGACACGACAAAGCCGCGCCACTTCCCGCGAAATACGCTCAGCGTCTTCTGCATGAGCATTTCTGAGACAAAGTACCCCACGAACGCGCCGCCAAGCAGCATCGCCAGCACCACCAGCGCCGTCGCCGCGGCGGAGCGGACGGTGTATCCGCTGCCGAAAAAGCTCCGGGCTTATCGCCAGCACGATGGCGCAGCCGAAGGTCATGCAATATTTGAAAATGGGCTTGAGCACCGGGATCGCGACGACGTCGCCCGCGCGCTCCATGTCGCGGCGGCGGTAGATGAAAAGGGCGCACACGGCGAGGATGAGCCCCGCGGCGCAGTACGCCGCCATAAGCGCCGTGCCGTTCACGATAAGATCGCCCGTCAGCTCATATCTTCCCTCCATGGTGTACACCGTCTCCTGCCCGACGCTGACATTGTCGATCACCGCGATGATGGGCGAGAGCGCCGTGCCGCAAGACCTGCCCGCGCTGAACCCGTATATCAGCGAGCCGAGCACGCTCTGCACGCCGAGGCTCCACCACTGCCGCCGTGCACCCCAGCACGAGATACACCGCCGGCAGCACCACAAGGCTGCCCGTCAGCACCGCGCAGAACGCCGCAAAGCCGTAGAACGCGATATTGCCCATCACGGCAAAGCCCAGCGCGAGGAAGATATTCTTCGTCTCCACCACGCCCGTGCGCGCATACACTGCCCACGCCGCGGCAATGACGATAACATCCGCGATCAAAAACGGGACAAGCCCCGTGATGAACGCCGTTGTGAACACCGTCTCCCGGCGCACGGGCAGCGCGTTCATCATGCCGCAGGAGCGGCTTGAGTACATATATGAATACATCAGCATCGCCGCGATGATCCCAGCGAAGATGGACATCTCCGCCATGTTCTGCCCGAGCCGCACCACATTGGTGTTGACATTGACCGTGTAAGAGAGAATATCGCTGTACCGGCGAAGCTCCGGCACAGACTGCGGCAGGGCGATCAGCCACACGGCGAGATACGTCGTCCACAGCGGCCAGCAGCGCTTGAGCCAGCTTCGGCTCAGTCCCCAGTTAAAGAATGATGTCTTTTGCGCCACTATCAGCACCTCCCAGCTCGTATATGAATATCTCCTCCAGCGTCAGCGGCACAAAGTCCATAAAGAGCGGACCCGCCGCGGCGAGTATGTTCGTCAGCTCCTCCGTCCTGCCGCGCAGGATGAGCTGCTGCAAACGCCCGGTGGACGCGCTGTGCAGTATCTCTATCCCCTCCGGCAGCTTTCCGCCGTCGGGCAGGGCAAGCTGCACCTTGACGATGTTGTCCTGCAATTCGCTCAGCGACCGCTCCGTCAGCATGCGCCCGCGGTCAACGATACCCACATGGTCGCACACGTCCTCCAGCTCGCGCAGGTTGTGCGAGGACACCACCACGGTCGTGCCGTTTTCGGCGACCTCGCCCAGCAGCAGCCCCCACACCTGCCGGCGCATCACGGGGTCGAGCCCGTCCACCGGCTCGTCGAGCACCACAACGTCCGGGCACTGCGCCAGCGCCAGCCAGAACGCCGCCTGCTTCTGCATGCCCTTGCTGAACTTGCGTATCGGGCGCTTCTCGTCAAGGTCGAACGCCGCGCGCAGCTTTCCAAAGCGTTCCTTTGAAAAGTGCGGGTACACACTGCGGTAAAATCCGCCATGTCGCGTATGCTCGCCTGCGTGAAAAAGAAAAGCTCGTCCGGGATATAGGCGATGCGCTCCTTCACCGCTGGGTTTTCGTAGACCGGCTGCCCGTCGATGAGCACCTCGCCGGATGTGGCGCGGTATATGCCCGTCATGTGCCGTATGGCGGTGGACTTGCCCGCCCCGTTCGGTCCGACCAGTCCGTACACCGCGCCGCGCGGCACGTTCATGTCAAGCGCGTCAAGCGCGCGGAAGCCGTCAAATTCCTTTGTCAGCGCTTTAAGTTCTATCATCATTTTCCCTCGCCTCCTTCTTTAATGAGCCGTATCAGCTCGTCCTCGCCCACACCGAGCGCGCGCAGCTCTGCCGCGAGCGCGGCAAGCTGCTGCTTTGTCTCGTCTATATGCCGCTTCACCGCCGCCTCGCTCGGGCTGACGAAGCTGCCCTTGCCGGGGACGGAGACGATGTACCCCTCGTTTTCCAGCTCTCTGTACGCGCGCTGGATGGTGTTCGGGTTTATCGCGAGCGTCGAGGCAAGCTCGCGCACGGACGGCATTTTGTACCCCGGAGCAAGCGCGTCCGAGAGTATCAGCGCGCGGAAGCTGTCGCGCACCTGCTCGTATATCGGTCTCGCGTCGCGGTAGTTTATGCTTATCACACTATCGCCCCCATTCGTGTTTGCCGTATTAATCCGTTTAATACAGTCGCAGTATAGCGTATTATTCCGTTTCTGTCAAGCCTGAAAAGCGCGCGGCAGCCGCCGCGCGCTTTTCAGCACCATTATTATATTCCTTATTTCATTTCAACGTCTATCCCCGTGAGATAGCGGCGCATCATGTCATAGGCGTGGTTGCCAGCCATGCGGCGGACGAAGCTGCGCGTGCGGTGCGCGCCCATGTGCAGCTCCCGCACCCAGGTTCTCCCCTCCGCGGCCATCGCCACGAACACCGTGCCGACCTCGTGCACGCCGTCGCCGTCGGGACCTGCCAGCCCTGTCACGCCGAGACCTATGTCCGCGCCGAGGCGCGCTCTGGCGCGTTCCGCCATCTCCTGTGCGACCTCGCGGCTCACCGCGCCCTTCTCCTCTATCAGCGCCGGGGCAATGCCCAGAAGCGCCGCCTTCGCGCCGTTCGTGTACGTCACCATGCCGCCGAGGAAGAACTCGCTCGCGCCGGGCAGGTCGGTGAAGCGCTTGGCGATCTCCCCGCCGGTGCAGCTCTCCGCCGCGGCAAAGGTCATCGGGCGCGAGTGCAGCAGCTGCATCACGCTCTCCTCCACGCTCTCCACGTCCACGCCGTATACGTATTCCCCAAGGCGCTCCTTCACATGCTCCATCACCGGGCGCACCATACGCTCCGCTTCCTCCTGCGTCGCGGCCTTCGCCGTGACCTGCACAAGGCAGTCGCACTCCTTGGCGTAGGGCGCCATGCTGGGGTTGGTCATGGCGTTCATTTCATCCGCAAAGATGGCGTCCACCGCGCTCTCCCCTATGCCGAAGATGCGCACCGAGTGGGACACGATCTCCCCGTCGCCGAGACGGCGCAGATACGGTATCGCGCTCTTGGTGAGCATCGCATAGCACTCCTTCGGCGGTCCCGGCAGCATCAGCACGACCTTGCCGTCCTTTTCAAAGGCGCAGCCGGGCGCCGTGCCGCAGGTGTTGTGGAACACCGTGCACCCCTTCGGCAGCATCGCCTGGGAGAAGTTGTTCGGCGTGAAGTGCCGGCTGTTCTTATATACTCATACAGCCCCGCGGTCTCGCTTTTTTATCCTCGACGAGCGGCACGCCGAACGCGCGCGCTGTCACGACCTTTGTCAAATCGTCGCACGTGGGGCCGAGCCCGCCGGTGGTTATTATTATATCCGCGCGTCCCTTCGCGGTCTCTATGCACTGGGCAAGGCGCTCCGGGTTGTCGCCGACAACGGTATGATAGCGCACGTTCACGCCTATCTTTGAAAGCTGCTCCGACACGTCGCGCGCGTCGGTGTTCGTCACGTGACCCAGAAGCAGCTCCGTCCCGACGGAGATTATCTCCGTGTCATAGCTTTTTTTCATCATCCCAGCGGCACCTTCTCTATTCCCTGTATCGCCTCTTCAACAAGCGCCGCGACGTCAAGCGCACTCTCCGCCTCCGCGACCTCGTCCAGCTTCGGTCTTGTGCGCGGGTGGCGCGGCGTGAACACCGTGCAGCAGTCCTCATACGGCAGGATCGACGTGTTGAACGTGCCGATCCTCCGCGCGAGGCGGACGATCTCCTCCTTGTCCATGCCGATGAGCGGCTGGAGCGTCGGCAGGTCGGTGACAGACTGCGTAACCGCCATCGCCTCCATGGTCTGGCTGGCGACCTGGCCGAGGTTTTCGCCCGTGACTATCGCCTTGGCGTTGTTGTCCTTTGCGATGCGCTGGGCGATGCGCATCATGAACCGGCGCATTATCAGCGTGAAATACTCCTCCGGGCATTTGTCGCGTATCTCTTCCTGTATGTGCGTGAACGGCACAATCTCCACGGTCATATGCCCGCAGTACGCCGTCAGCAGCTCCGCCAGCTCCAGCACCTTCTCCTTCGCCTGCTGCGAGGTGTACGGGAACGAGAAGAAGTGCACAGGGATGAGGTGCACGCCGCGCTTTGCGATCATATAGCTGGAAACGGGGCTGTCGATGCCGCCGGAGAGCAGCGTCACCGCCGTGCCGTTGCTGCCCACGGGCATACCGCCCGCGCCGGGTATGGGCGCGCCGTGCACGTAGGCGGCGAGATCGCGCACCTCGATGTGCACGGTGAACTCCGGCTCGTGCACGTCCACGCGCACATTGGGGTACGCCTCGCTCAGCTCCCCCGCCGACGTACTGGCTGAGCTCTATGCTCGTCATGGGGAAGCTCTTGTCGCTGCGCTTGGACTCGACCTTGAAGCTCTTCGCGCGCTCCATGTCCTCTCTCAGATACTCCTTGGCCAGCCGCGTTATCGCGTCCTTGTCCTTTTCGCACGCGGCGGCGCGCACGATGGCGACGATGCCGAACACGTGCGTGAGCGCCTCTATCGCCGCGTCGATGTCCGCGCCGTCCTCCTGCGCCTCGACATACACCGTCGATTGGATGCAGTACACGCGGAACTTGCCTATCGGCGCGAGACGGCGGCGGACGTTCGCCATGAGCTTTTGCTCAAAATATCTGCGGTTGAGCCCCTTGAGTATTATCTCGCCGAGCTTGAGCAGAATAATGTCATTCATAGTCTGGACCTCGGTTCCCTTGGATTTTTCGGCTGCTATTGTACCATACTATTTCAAAAGCGCCACAAAAAAGCTCGCCGACCGGCGAGCTTTTTTGAAAAGTTGTGTATTAATAATTCTCTGCGTGGACCTCGAAGTAGCTCTGCGGGTGATTGCACGTCGGGCAGACGTCCGGCGCCTTCGTGCCGACGACGATGTGACCGCAGTTGCGGCACTCCCACACTTTCACCTCGCTCTTGGCAAAGACCTCCTGCGCTTCCACATTGTGCAGTAGCGCGCGGTAGCGCTCCTCATGGTGCTTCTCTATCTCGCCCACAAGGCGGAAGCGCGCGGCAAGCTCCGGGAAGCCCTCTTCCTCCGCGGTCTTCGCAAAGCCCTCATACATATCCGTCCATTCGTAGTTTTCGCCCTGCGCCGCCGCGAGGAGGTTTTCCGCCGTGCTGCCGATGCCGTTGAGTTCCTTGAACCAGAGCTTCGCGTGCTCCTTCTCGTTCTCCGCAGTCTTGAGGAAGAGCGCCGCTATCTGCTCAAAGCCGTCCTTCTTTGCCTTGCTAGCAAAATAGGTGTACTTGTTGCGCGCCTCGCTCTCGCCGGAGAATGCCGCCATAAGGTTCTTTTCGGTCTGCGTGCCTGCGTATTTGCTGCTCATGTTCATGCTTCCTTTCGTGTTTACCTCATTATTTATTGTACTTATGATCTCCATCTGAATAAATCAATAATGATTATCGTTATTATTTATTCTGTGCTTGTACTATACCATTATATTCTGCGCTTGTCAAGCCAAGATATTTACAAAAAGCCTCTCAGAAAACTTGTCACAAAAATTAATAAATTTTTTTCGCAAATTTGCCCTCAGGGGCTTGAAAAAATCTAAAGTGTGGTATTATAAACACCGTTAGCACTCCGAGTGTTTGAGTGCTAACATGATAAACAGTAAATAATTATTTGGAGGTATATAAGCAATGAAACTCAAACCGTTGGCTGACAGAGTGGTTCTCAAGCAGAACGAAGCCGAGGAGCGCACCTCCTCCGGCATATTCCTCACTGCGTCCGCGCAGGAGAAGCCCGAGGTCTACGAGGTCGTGGAAGTCGGCCCCTGGCGGCATGGTGGACGGCAACGAGGTCGAAATGATCGTCAAGGCCGGCGAGAAGGTTCTTGTCGGCAAGTACAGCGGCACCAAGGGCAAGCTCGATGAGGTCGAGTACACCATCGTGCGTCAGTCGGACATTCTGGCTGTTATAGAGTAAACTTTACGGGAGGTTTTATATCATGGCTAAACAGATCATATACGGTGAAGAAGCAAGAAAGGCTATCGAGCGCGGCGTCAATCAGCTGGCCGATACCGTCAAAATAACCCTCGGCCCCAAGGGCCGCAACGTCGTTCTCGATAAGAAGTTCGGCACTCCGCTGATCACCAATGACGGCGTGACCATCGCCAAGGAGATCGAGCTTGAGGACGCTTTCGAGAACATGGGCGCACAGCTCATTAAGGAAGTCTCCACCAAGACCAACGACGTCGCCGGTGACGGCACCACCTCCGCCACGATCCTTGCCCAGGCAATGATCAACGAGGGGCTGAAAAACCTCGCCGCGGGCGCAAATCCCATGGTCATGAAGAAGGGCATCCAGAAGGCGACCGAGGCGGCTGTTGATGCTGTCAAGGCAGCGTCCCAGCCCGTGTCCGGCGCGAAGGACATCGCCCGTGTCGGCACCATCTCCTCCGGCGACGAGCATATAGGCACGCTCATCTCCGAGGCCATGGAGAAGGTCAGCCAGAACGGCGTCATCACCATTGAGGAGTCCAAGACCGCCGAGACCTATTCCGACGTTGTCGAGGGCATGCAGTTCGACCGCGGCTACCTCTCCCCCTACATGGCGACCGATATGGACAAGATGGAAGCCGTCATTGACGACGCTCTCATCCTCATCACCGATAAGAAGATCTCCAACATTCAGGAGATCCTCCCCCTGCTCGAGCAGATAGTCAAGGCCGGCCGCAAGCTCCTCATCATCGCTGAGGACGTCGAGGGCGAGGCTCTTGCCACCATCATCCTCAACAAGCTCCGCGGCACGTTCACCTGCGTGTGCGTCAAGGCCCCCGGCTTCGGCGACAGACGCAAGGAAATGCTTCAGGATATCGCCATCCTCACCGGCGGTCAGGTCGTCTCCTCCGAGCTCGGCATGGAGCTCAAGGATGCCACCATCGACATGCTCGGTCAGGCGCATCAGGTCAAGGTCACGAAGGAGAACACCGTCATCGTCGACGGCGCCGGTTCCTCTGAGGACATCAAGGCCCGCGCCGCACAGATCCAGCACCAGATCGAGACCACCACTTCCGAGTATGACAAGGAGAAGCTCCAGGAGCGTCTGGCAAAGCTCTCCGGCGGCGTTGCTGTCATCAAGGTCGGCGCTGCGACCGAGACCGAGATGAAGGAAAAGAAGCTGCGCATAGAGGACGCGCTCAACGCGACCCGCGCCGCTGTTGCCGAGGGTATCGTTCCGGGCGGCGGCACCGCTTACGTGCTCGCCTCCAAGGCTGCCGACAAGCTGGTCGCCACGCTTGAGGGCGACGAGAAGACGGGCGCTGCGATCATCGCAAAGGCTCTGAAGGCTCCGACGATGCAGATTGCCGCGAACGCCGGTCTCGAGGGCGCTGTCATTCTCAACAACGTCTATAACTCCACCGAGACCAACTACGGCTTCGATGCCGCCAACGACAAGTACGGCGACATGATCGCCATGGGCATCGTCGACCCGACCAAGGTCTGCCGCAGCGCTCTTGAGAATGCCGCATCCGTGGCCGCAATGGTGCTCACTACCGAGAGCCTCGTTGCCGACCTGCCGGAGAAGAATCCTCCAATGCCCGCTCCCGGCGGCGACATGGGCGGCATGTACTAAGCCGTCAAGAATAACAGACAGCATAATGTAAATCACGCCTCCCGGATCAAAACCGGGAGGCGCTTTCTTGTTGCAATGTCCGTATCCCTAGGCTATAATCATAGCGTAATTTGTCTACGACCGCCAGAGAGGTGATGCATATGTATTTTGAATACGGCGAGGCGGAGCTTTCCTACCTGCGGCAGAAGGACAAGCGCATGTGCGAGGTCATTGACCGCGTCGGGCATGTTGAGCGCACAGTGGATACAGACCTCTTCTCCTCCGTCGTGCACCACATCATCGGCCAGCAAATATCCATGAAAGCGCAGGCGACCATCTGGCAGCGTATGCATGACGCCTTGGGTGACGTGAACGCGGAGACAATCATCGCCGCCGGTGTGCCGCGGCTTCAGGCGCTCGGCATGACGTTCCGCAAGGCGGAGTACATCACGGATTTTGCCCGGAAAGTCCACAGCGGGGCATTTGACCTCGACGCTGTCGGGCATATGTCCGACGAGGACGCCATCCGCGCGCTGAGCGGTCTGAAAGGCATCGGCGTCTGGACGGCGGAGATGATACTGCTGTTCTGCATGCAGCGCCCGGATATTTTCAGCTACGACGACCTCGCCATCCAGCGCGGGCTGCGCATGGTCTACCGCCACCGGGCGATTGACCGCAAGCTCTTTGAAAAATACCGCCGGCGTTTCAGCCCCTGCTGCAGCGTCGCGAGCTTGTATCTCTGGGCTGTGTCCGGCGGCGCGATACCCGAGCTGAGCGACCCCAAACCGAAGAACAAAAAATGAGAGGAGACCCGCCAAGGGGACAGCATTATGCGCAACACATCGCTTTGTTATATCGAGCGCGGGCGGGATTATCTCATGCTGCACCGCGTGAAAAAAGAGAACGACGAGAACCGCGACAAGTGGATCGGCATCGGCGGTAAGTTTGAGGAGGGCGAAAGCCCGGAGGAGTGCATGCTGCGCGAGATGCGCGAAGAGACCGGCCTGACGGCGGTGCGCTGGCGCTTCCGCGGGATAGTGACGTTCGTGTCCGACGAGTGGGGCACGGAGTATATGCACCTTTTTCACGTGCAGCGAGTATACCGGCAGTCTCCGCGAGTGCGACGAGGGCGTGCTGGAGTGGCTCGACAGAGATGCGCTGATGGATATGCCGATATGGGAGGGCGATAAGATATTTCTCCGCCTTCTCGACGAGGACGCGCCGTTCTTCCTGCTCAAGCTCTCATACAGCGTCGACACGCTCACGCGCGCCGTGCTCAACGGCCGCGACCTCCCCGTGGGACACGGCAGGGAGTGAATATCATTTTCCCGCGCTCTCTATTATCCTCTGTATTTCATCCTGCGGTACTGCGGGTGAGCAGGAGACCGAGTAGGCAAATCCGTCCTTCTGCCACACCGCGCCGGAGAATTCACCGTCCTTGCCGCGCAGCTCTGCCTCCGCTCCGTTTATCTCCACGGTCAGCACTGTCCCATACACGTTATAATCGCCGGATATATCATCGCTCCCGCGCGCTTGGCGGAACGTGACCTCGTCATCACCGCTGCGGTAGCTGATCTGCGCCATATCGCCCCAGTAGGCGCAATACTCGATCTCCTGTGCCTCGAACGGCAGATAGCCAAGCTCCGCCACATCAAAGCCGAGCTTTTCCGACAGCTCATAGCGCCCCGCACACTCCTCGATACCGTATACGGCGGAGACTCCGAACGGCGCATCCGCGCTCTCCTCCGGCGCAGTATCCGTCGCGCGATGAAAGTCCGACATGGAGAGCGCCGCGAATATGATGAGCGCTGCACATGCGGCAAGTGAGAGCAGAGTTTTCACCCTGCGGGCAGAAAAGCGCGCAACTTGTGGACGCTCCATCGCCGCTTCGACGTTTTCCAGCACGCGGCGGCGCGTCTCCGGCGTGACCTCGATGTGTTCCATGATCTCGTTATATGCCGCGGTCACGCGGCTCGTTACTTCACCTCGGCAATGAGCGCCGCAAGCTCGTCCACAGTCAGCCCGGCGTCGGCACTGATGCAGTAGGAATACTCCCCGTCCGTCCACGTCGCGACCATGATCCTGCCGTCTTCACCCTTCACCGTGACGGTGTTTCCGCCGATGGTCTCCGTGTTGACCTCGGTGTAATCATTGTAGTCGCCGGATATATCGTCGCTGCCCGCTGCCTTGCGGACGCGCGCGGTGTTGTTCCCGTCAGCGTCGGTGTACACCGCGTCTATATACGCGCGCTCGTACCACGTGAGAAAGACCGTCGGCTTGCTGCCGAGTATGTCGTCGGGCACGGTCATTTCAATGTCGGCCGCCGCTTCCGCGGCCTCAAGCGTTTCATGCTCCTCCGGGCCCCATGTTGAGGGATCCGCGCCGACGATCTCCTCTTCAGCGGGCTTGGCGGTTTCCGCGGAGCCGCACCCTACAAGGGCGAGCGCCGCAGCAAGGCAGAGAACAAGTGCGATAATATTTCTTCTCATAGTTAAGCTTCCTTTCACGGCGGTCTTTTTGACCGCTCTGTCATATATACGGCTGAGCACATGAAAATGTTGCACCCCGCGAAAATTTTTTTGGCTGTGCGCAAAAGCCCGCAGAGGGATCTTTCCCCCTGCGGGCTGGTTTATTGGGTGAGTATTCAAGCCGCCGTGTTCGTCAGCGCGAGATAGATGCACGCGCCCACGCGGATGCGGTCGAGTTCATGCCGGGGTTGAGGAATTCCAGCATGGACTTGGACGAGCTGTAATTCAGCCCGTAGGCGGAGCATATCCCTGTCACAGTCTCGCCGGAGACTATCTTGTGCTCCACCACGGTGTACACGGGCGCGTCAGCGCTCGTCACGGGCAGCAGCAAGCTTTGCCCCGCACGTATCTTGCTGAGGTTGGAGAGCTTGTTGAGTTTGAGTATCTGGGAGGAAAACGTGTTGTAGTTGAGCCCCATGGCGTTATAAATGCCTGTGAGCGTCTCGCCGCTCCGGATGGTACGGCGGATGATGTAATACTTCACGGTGTCGCCCGTTGCCAGCGTAATGGATGAATCGGTGCTGCCAGTCCCTGCTCCGGCTGGCGTGACAGTATTCCAGTAGGAGGGGTAGACCTGATCGCGCCAGTTCGGCTGTGACGCCGCGCCCGAGCTGCCCACCGTCGTCCCCGGAGTGACCGTGCCGGTGGTCGTGACCGTGCCGGTCGCGGCGAAAGACTGCGTGAGATACGCGGCGCGTTCATTGGACGCGGGCAGGTACAGTACGCGCCCCACAGCGATCTTATCCAGCTGTGCATCGGTCGTGAATCCGTTGAGTGTTTTTATAATGCTCTTATACGTGTAAAAGTCAACGCCGAGCTTCTGGCATATGCCGAAGATCGAGTCGCCGCTCGCCACCGTGACGGACACGACGTCGCCCTCGGCAAAGGCGGTCACGCTCAGCGCGGAGACCAGCGCGCAGCACAGCAGCACGCACGCAAGCATCTTTGTCATTCTTTTCATCGTCTTGTTCCCCAAGCATCTAGTAAACATAATATAGTTTACAGCATATTGTTCAAGGTTGCAAGCCCTTTTTACACGTTTCGCGCAAAATTCTGTTGTACAGCAAAAACGTGGACAACCGGTTACCCACGCCTTTGTATCTGTTTTTTGTTGTGCCCTACCTTAACTATTGACGCAGACTCTGATATAAGGATATAAAAGGTCAAAACAACGCCGCGCTCGGTTGAGCGCGGCGCTTTCGCCACGGCGCTGAGACGCGCCGATCGTCGCCATCTGATCATAAATCAGAATTGTATAGAAATGCTAGTTTATGCCTTCTCAATTTCCTTGAGAAGATTGCCGTTGCTGTCGTAGATCTTGAGCATGCCGTTTTCAAGCTTCACGGTGAGCTTTTCGCCGGAAACCTCAAGGTCGCTCAGGTCAACGTCGAAGACGACTTCGCCGCCGTACACGACCTTGAGCGAGTTCTCGGAATACTTGACCGTGACCTGCTGACCCGCATCATCGAGAAGGGGCTTGACATCGACGGAGACAAGCTCCTTCTCGCCGCTCTTTATGGTGACGACATTGTTCTCGTTGAGAACGGTCACGACCTCGGACGAGCTTGCGTTCTTAACGGTCGCGATGTCAAGGTCAATGACGAGATTGGTGTCAAGCTGGATGGAAGCCTCGGTCACGCCGCTCTCTTCGAGCGCGGAAACGGACTTTATCGTGACTTCCTGCGGGGCAACGGCGTCGCCGTTGCTGTCGCTCACGGTAATCTTCGCGGTCGTGCCTTCGATTGTCACGGTTGCCTGATTGTCGCTGCTGTCGCTCTTTGCCTCGACAAGCTTGTCATCCGCCTTGGCGGCGGGCTGTGCGGGTTCGGTCGCGGCAGGGGCAGACGCGGGCGCGGGAACAGTGTAGGTCTCGCCGTTCTTGACCTCGACACCGTTGATGAAGATGCTCTGTCCGCAGACATTGACTATCACCGCACCGGCGGGAACGTCAGTGTAGGTATGAAAGCCCTCGCGCACTGAATGAACAGTGATGGGCTGTCCGGCTTTAGCTGCACTCACAATATCCGGGTTGAGCCCAACATAAGGAGCTGCGCCAAAATTGACGTAGTACAGACCGCCTGTCTCTAAGATAAGGTCGTTCTCACCTGCGAAATCCAGAACGCTTGCGTCACTATGAATGCCGCCGATACCAATGGTATAATTCATTCTGATGATCTTGCCGTTGAAATTACCGTAGAACATCGTGACCTGTCCGCCGTTTTCGCTGCCGGCCTGTCCGAAGAGTATGCCCTTGCCATCTTTACCGGCTTTGAACGTGCCATTGCTGATGGTTATCCAGCCGGAATTAGGCTGCTTAGAGCTGCTGTCATAGCCGTTTGCGATCAGTGCGCCCGATTCGTTGGTAAACTCGCTGCCCTCTGCATGTATATCCGTGAGGCCGATGTTGAAGAGCACGGGTTTATTGCGCGATCTGAACGTGCCCTCGGCTATATCGAGGTAACCCTCGTTTACGATGAGGGCATTGTTGTAGTCGTCGCTCTTGGTGGTGAACGTACCCGCGTTGATGGTCGCATTGCCGACGTTATAGATCACAGCACCGATACCCTTGCTGATATAGGTGCCGCCGTCAATGGTCAGAGAGCCGTTGTTTTGAATAGCATGGAGTTCACTGTTGTTGACGACGGTGCCTTCACCCTCGATCCTGAGGCTGCCATTATTCGTAATGGTCGAGGCAGCAGTCCTGTTGGTCAGGGTCTTGCCGTTGAGGTTGAGGATGATATTCTGCCCCTCGCCAATGGTGATATTCTCTTCGACGTTCTCAACAAACGTTATCGTCGTCGTTTCGCCATTCGTCGCACTGTTGATAGCGTCTTGAACTGTAGAATAAATCACATCGCCGATAGAGGCCGAACCGCCCGCTGCTGGTGCGCCGCTCTCACCCTCAAGCGAAGCGATGCCGGTGCTGACTTCTACGCCGGCGCTGTCATTCTCTCCTTCGCCGGGCACATCGCTGCTCTCTTCCTCTTCGGAAGGCTCCGCGGGATCGTCGGGTATCGGCTGTTCAGGCTCCTGTTCGCCCGGCTCCTGCTCGTCCGGTTCTTCGGACTGAGTGGGGTTTTCAGGCTCGGAAGGCTGCTGCTCAGGCTGTCCGCCGACCTGTTCTCCCTGTTCGACCACGGGCGCATCATCCACGCCCTCGTCCGCGAAAGCGCAGGTCGGGATAAGCACGAGACACACTATAAGCGCAAGTATGACCGCAATTGCCAGTTTGTTTCCTTTCATAGTTTTTCCTCCTTTCTTCCAAAGTCTATATTATCCCCAAAGGAACAAGGGGGTAATACCATAAGCGATTTTCGCAGTTGTGTATAACTGCGAAAATTGCCTATTATTTCGGAATTATATCTGGAAGAATTGCCCTGTGATTTGTTAAAAATGATATTGAAATCGAACCAAAACTGTGATAAACTAATCAAAAACTTGAACGCGGTCATTAATATATGGCTAAGCATGCACAAAAGCGTTCAAATATTTTTTTCGCAGTTATACACAACTGCGAAAAGTATACATCCCGAAACGAATATATATGCCCGCGCCTCTTGTATCTTATGCACAAATCAAACCCCGGAGCACTGCGAATCGTGATTCGCAGTGCTCCGGGGCTGCTGTTTTGATCTTAAATTGTCTCCGGCCTTAGCCGCCGTAGCCGTACTGTGCAGCGGCAGCCATGTCGGCCTCCGCGGCACCGACGTAGTACCACCCGCCCTGCACCTCGCGCGTGCAGCCGTAGCCGTATATGTCGTTATACATCACGTCGAGATCGTTCACGGTCAGCTCCTGCACATAGGGGTTGAGGTGCTCGTTTATCATGTTCAGCCAGTCGTAGAGCACTATCACCGCGTAGCTGTACCCGCCTATCATCTTCGGTGCATTCGGCATCGTGTAAAAGCTTATATCCTCGCTCCTGCACATGAGCGCCTGACGCATGAAGTACGCGATGTTCTTCGCGCTCAGATCAGTCACGAGCGAGTCGGACAGAATGTCCAGCACCTTGCCGACGTTCGGGATGTTGCCCAGCGAGATGAATTGGTCAAAGCACGCCTTGAGGAACTTGTGCTGCATATCGATACGCCCGATGTCCGCGCTGGCATACCCCGCGCGGTAGCGCACCAGCGCCATCGCCTCGAAGCCTGTCAGATGCGCCTCACCCGCGGGCTTGTATATGTACATCTCCTGCCATACATCGTCGTAGTATATCGGCTCGTCAAGGTACATGTCTATGCCGCCCACGGTGTCAACGATGCTGACAAATGCGTCAAGGTCAATGAGCGCGTAGCAGTCCACCTCAAAACCGACAACGTCCTTTATGCGCTGCTTGAGCGCGTCTATGCCGCTCTTGCCGAGCTGCTCGGCGTTATAATACACGGCGTTTATCTTGCGCATGTCGCCGTCCATATTCAAAAGCGTGTCGCGCGGAATGCTCACAAAGTCCATCTTGTGAGTGTTCGTGTCCACCCGCCCGACGACGATGGTGTCCGTGTGCCCGGTGTACATATCCAGCCCCGCAAGGAGCACGGTGTACACGCCGTCGTGCCGCTCATTGTCGGGCGCGATGCCGCTGTCGAGCACCGGGGTCGGCGTGGGGGACGGCGTCGCCGCGGCAGCCTTGGTTTCCGCCCCGACAGTCTCCGCGGACTGCTGGGCTGTCTGTCGCGCGGCGTTCTTCTCCTCCGCGCGCAGCGGTGCCTGTTCCCAGATGAAGTACGCCGCGATCGCCGCCGCAAGCAGCACCGCAATGACTATAAGTGCTATTATCATCGCCTTACCGGCGCTGTGCTTTTTCTGATGCATTATCTCGCCTTCTGATGATACTGTTCTCTAACCGCCGCGGTCACACCGTGGCGTACATTTTGCTGTAATAATCCAGATAGTCGCCGGAGATGACATGGTCGACCCAGCTCTGATTTTCAAGATACCACTGGATGGTCTCGTGCATACCGCGCTGGAAAGTATACTCCGGCGCCCAGCCGAGGGTCGTGGTGATCTTGGTGTTGTCGATGGCATAGCGCCGGTCATGACCGGGGCGATCCTGCACGTGCTCAATGAGGCTCGCAGGCTTGCCGAGCTCGTCGAGGATGAGATTGACGATCTCTATATTCGCGCGCTCGTTGTTGCCGCCGATGTTGTATACCTCGCCGCGCACGCCCTTTTCAAGCACCGTGCGTATGGCGGCGCAGTGGTCGTGCACATGCAGCCAGTCGCGTATCTGCATGCCGTCGCCGTACACGGGCAGCGCCTTGTTGTTCTCGGCATTGTGGAGCATGAGCGGAATGAGCTTCTCCGGGAACTGATAAGGGCCGTAGTTATTCGAACAGCGCGTGATGTTCACGGGCATACCGTAGGTGTTGTGGTACGCGCGCACGACAAGGTCCGCCCCCGCCTTTGACGCGGAATACGGCGAGTTGGGGGCAATGGGCGTGGTCTCGGTGAACATGCCGGTCTTGCCAAGCGCGCCGTAGACCTCATCCGTGGACACCTGAAGATACACAACGCCCTCGCGGTACTCGCGCGAATACTTGTTGTCCGAGTCGAGCTTCCAGTGGCGCTTGGCCGCGTCGAGCAGTGTCTGCGTGCCGACGATGTTCGTGGTGAGGAACAGCTCCGGCTCAAGTATGCTGCGGTCAACGTGCGACTCCGCCGCAAAATGGACGACCGTGTCAAAATCGTACTTATCGAATATATCCCCGACAAGCTGCTTGTCGCGTATGTCGCCATGGACAAACACATAGCGCTTGTCCCCCTGCACAGGCAGGAGGTTTTCAAGATTGCCCGCGTAGGTCAGCAGGTCGAGGTTGACAAGAAGCTCAACATCCTGCTTTTCCCGCAGTATGTACTGCACAAAATTCGAGCCGATAAAGCCCGCGCCGCCTGTAACAAGAACTCTTTTCATATTTCACCCTCCGCAACACGTCTGAGGTATTGACCGTAATCGGTCTTGAGCATGGGATGCGCCAGCTGCATGAGATCATCCGCGGTTATGTACCCCATGCGGTACGCGATCTCCTCCACGCAGGCAATGTACAGCCCCTGGCGCGACTGCACGATCTGCACGAAGTTCGCCGCCGCCAAAAGGTTTTCATGCGTCCCCGTATCGAGCCACGCGAGCCCGCGCCCGAAAAGCTTGACCTTGAGCTTGCCGCGGCGGAGATACTCGTTATTAACGCTCGTGATCTCCAGCTCTCCGCGCGGCGACGGCTTGACGCCCTTTGCGATGGAGACAACATCGTTGTCGTAAAAATAAAGCCCCGGAACGACGTAATTGGATTTGGGGTGCTCCGGCTTCTCCTCGATGGAGACGACGTTGTGCGCCTCGTCAAACTCCACAACGCCCAGCCCCTCCGGATTCGGCGTATAATACCCGAAGATGACCGCGCCCTCGGTGAGCTGCGCCGCCTCCTTCACGCCGATGCTTATGCCGCCGCCGTAGAAGATATTGTCGCCGAGGATGAGGCAGACGCTGTCGTCCCCGATGAAGTCCTCCCCGATGATGAACGCCTCGGCAATGCCGCGCGGGGCGGACTGCACCTTATAGCTCAGCTCAAGCCCAAGCCCGCGCCCATCGCCCAGCAGTTCTTAAATGCGCCGATGTCGCGCTCGGTGGAGATGATGAGTATCTCGCGTATACCGGCGAGCATGAGCACCGACAGGGGGTAATATATCATGGGTTTGTCGTAGATCGGAAGTATCTGCTTTGATATGGAGCGGGTGATGGGGTAAAGCCGCGAGCCTGTGCCGCCGGCGAGTATTATTCCTTTCATATCCGCGTCCCCTTTCTTTTAGGCAATGCCGCATAATACGCCTGCGGCATCTGACGGATAATTTGTGCCCTGATTTAGTCACTCTTTCTTGAAATACACAAAGTATTCCTGCAAAAAAGTGCCGTCATCAGAACCCAAATTTCTCGCCGTCTGCTCTTGTCGACCATCACGATGAGGACGATGAGTGCGGCTGCGGCTGCCATGAACATGACCACCATCACCATCATCACCATGCCGATGAGGTATTTACCAGCTGGGGTAAAGAGACCGCCCACCCCTACGAGAAGCAGGAATTGGCGGCTGCGCTGGAGGCCCTGGATACCGGCGACTACGGCCAGGTGCTGCGGGCCAAGGGCATTGTAGCCGGTACGGACGGCAAGTGGCTGCACTTTGACTATGTTCCCGGTGAGGTGGAGATCCGTAATGGCGCTGCTGGTGTCACCGGCCGTCTGTGCGTCATCGGCGCCGAGCTGAAGGAGGACGCCCTGACTTCGCTGTTCCACCTGAACTGAAAAACGGAGGACTGACGAATGGCAAAAGCTGTTGAGATCCCGGTTTACCTGTTTACCGGCTTTCTGGAGGGGGGCAAGACCCGCTTTATCCGGGAAACGCTGGAGGATAAGAAGTTTAATGCCGGGGAGCACACCCTGCTGGTGCTGTGCGAGGAGGGCGAGGAGGAATACGATCTTTCTCACCCGCTGATGAAGAATGTGCATATCCTGCCCATCGAAAGCGAGGAGGAGCTGACCACCGCCAAGCTGGGCGAGTGGCAGAAGATCCACCGGGTGGACCGGGTAGTGATAGAATATAACGGCATGTGGCAGCTGCAGCGCCTGTACGAGCAGATGCCGCAGGGCTGGATGATCTACCAGGAAGTGATGATAGCGGATTACAATACCTTCCTGAGTTACAACACAAATATGCGCAGCCTGATGGTGGATAAGCTGACCAGCTGTGAGATGGTGTTGCTGAACCGGGCCCCGGTGGGCGCCGATAAAATGGAGATCCACAAGGTGGTGCGGGGCGTGAGCCGCCGGACCGAAATAGGCTATGACTATGTGGACGGCAACTTTGACTATGATGAGATAGAGGACCCGCTGCCCTTTGATATTGAGGCCCCGATCATTGAGATCGCCGATGCGGACTTTGCCGTGTGGTACCGTGACCTGACCGAAGAGATGGAAAAGTACCAGGGCAAGACGGTGCGCTTTAAGGGGCGTGTGGTGACCAAGCACCGCAGCCTGAAAAACTGCTTTGTGTGCGGGCGGCATGTGATGACCCGCCCCAGCTTATAGCTCCGGGCGATCGCGTCCGCGCCCTCTGCCTGCACGCCGTATACCTTCACCGTGGGCTTGAGCTGCTTTGCCGCCGCCGCGATGCCCGCGAGGAGCCCGCCGCCGCCAGCCGGGACGATAATGATGTCCGCCTCCGGCAGCTGATCGAGTATCTCCAGTGCGAGGGTTCCCTGCCCGGTCATGACCTCAACGTCGTTATACGGGTGCAGGAACTTCGCGCCCTCATCGCGGCAGATGCGGCACGCTTCGGCATAAGCATCGTCATAGCAGCTGCCCGCGAGCACGACGCGCGCGCCGTAGCCCTCGGTCGCCTGCACCTTTGCGATCGGCGCAGCCTCCGGCATGACGATCGTGGCGGGGATGGAGAACATCTTCGCCGCGTATGCAACGCCCTGTGCGTGGTTGCCCGCAGACGATGCCACAACGGGGCAGCGCTCGCCGCGCGCGACCATGGAGGCGATCTTGTTGCTCGCGCCGCGCAGCTTGAACGCGCCTGTCTTCTGCCGGTTTTCGCATTTGAGGAATATCTCCCCGCCGGTCATGGCGGAAAACGTCGCTGAATGCTCAAGCTCCGTGCGGTGGATTATCGGCGCGATGCGCTCCGCCGCGAGCTGAAATTCGTGCAGCTCTATGTTCATATATGCAGCCTCCCGATGCCTTGGTCTGAATTTTCTGCTATTTTGTTATTATAATACTCTGATCCGGGAAAATAAAGACTTTTTTCATCAGTTCCCCGTGTTTTCCGCCGCCTTCGGCAGCTCGATTATAATAGACTCAAACGGGCGCAGGTCGTAGCTGATGCTGTACTCCCGTCCGTCACATTCGCCGCGCCGCGCCGTCAGTGGCGGGATGTCGCCCCGCTCGCCGGGACCGCCCGCGCCGGGGAGGCTGTCATACGTGCTGAACACGCGCTTATAAAGCCCCGCCTCCGGCACGCCGCAGCGGTAGCCGTTGTATTGCAGCGGCGAGAACGAGCACACCACCAGCACCGCCTCGTCGTAGTTCCACGGGTTGCGGCGGATAAAGCTGATGATATTGCGGTCAGAGTCCGTGCTGTTGACCCACTCGAACGTTGCGGGGTCCTTCGAATCGCAGTGCAGACAGGGGTACATTTTATATACGCCGATGAGGTTGCGCACGCACTGCATAACGTCCCTGTGCCCGAAGTCGCTCGCGAGCGCCCAGTTTATCTCCCGGTTCTCGTCCCACTCCCTGTCCTCGGCAAACTCCTGCCCCATGAAAAGCAGCTTTTTCCCCGGATGGGTGAACTGGAAGGCGTAGAGGCTTTTGAGCGTGGCGAGCTGCTGCTCGATGCCGCCGGGAGCCTTTGTGAGCATCGGGTGCTTGAGATGGACGACCTCGTCATGGCTCAGCACGAGCACGTAATTCTCCGTGAAGGCATAGTCCGCCGTGTGCGTGAGCTTGCCGTGCTGCCAGTGGCGGTATGGGGTCCTCGCCGATATACTTGAGCGTGTCGTTCATCCAGCCCATGTTCCACTTGAACTCAAACCCCAGCCCGCCGTCATCGACGCTCGCCGTCACGCCGGGGAGGATGGACGAATCCTCGGCAATAAGGTACGCGCCTGTCTTTGCCGTCACGACGGCGTTGAGCCGGCGCAGGAACTCCGTGCTCTCAAGATTCTCCGACCCGCCGAACTTATTAGGCCGCCACTGCCCGCGCCCGAAGCTCGTATACAGCATCGCGGCGACAGCGTCCACGCGCAGCGCGTCGATGTGGAAACTCCTTCACCCAGTAGAGCGCGCTGGATATGAGAAAGCTCCTGACCTCGCCCTTGCTGTGGTCAAACGCCATCGTCCCCCATTCGGGGTACTCCGCGAGCAGCGGGTCGGCGGATTCATACAGCGCCGTCCCGTCAAAATGCTCCAGTCCGAAGCTGTCCTTCGGGAAATGCGCCGGGACCCAGTCGAGTATGACACCGATGCCGTGGGTGTGCAGCGTGTCCACAAAATAGCGGAAGTCATCTGGCGCGCCGTAGCGCGCGGTGGGGCAGAAATACCCCGTAACCTGATAGCCCCACGACCCGTCGAACGGGTATTCGCATATGCCGATAAGCTCCACATGCGTGTAGCCCATGTAGTTAAGGTATTCCGCCAGCTCGTCGGCAAGGCGGCGGTAGTTGAGAAAGCCGTCGGCATTGAGGGAGTAGTCCTTCTTCCATGAGCCGAGGTGCACCTCATATATCGCCATGGGCTTTTCAAAGGACGCTTTCGCGCGCGAACGCGCTGCGCACATCGGCGTCGTGCCACTTGTAGCGCCCGAGCGGACACACGACGGAGCCGCTCGCCGGGCGCAGCTCGACTGAAAAGCAAAGGGGTCGGACTTATAGCGCTTTATCCCGTCCGCGCCGACAATGACATAGCGGTATACATCCCCAGCGCGCACGCCGGGGATAAACGCCTCCCACATGCCGCCCTCGGTCATGCTCATGCGCCCTGATCCTCGTCCCAGCCTGTGGCGGAGGTTATCACGGCCACGCGCTGCGCGTTCGGTGCCCACAGGCAGAAGCGCACGCCCATTTTCCCGCCCTCGCGGCGGATGTGCGCGCCGAGCTTTTTATAACAGGCATAGCCCGTGCCGCGGCGGAACCTGTCGCCGTCGTTCACTGTGAAGGAAGTGTTGCCCATATTGCTCTCCTTTCTTTTGTGCCAATGTTTTTGCCGTATAAATTTATTCCAGTATACCACAGTTTGCGCGCGGATAAAAGGGGGAAGTTTGTTTTATGTCAGACCAACTTCACAATTTATTCTCTTAATATTAAAAAAACGTCCGATTTATTCTCATAATCTCCTTAAAAGTTCTTGGTATCATCTAACCATGCTGAACGAGAGAACAGCATGAATATGAAGGAAGTAAGAAAGCAAAAAGGAAACACTCTGAAAGGAGAATTACAATGAATAAATACATGACTGAAAGCAAGGCTTATGAGCTGATCATCAATGAGCTGGGTCTGAACAGGGAGACCACCTACCTGCTCTCCGCCGCGTGGAACGGCGAATACGCCGAGCTTGAGCTGTGGACGGAGTGGCTGCGCTACGACTGCTGGGTCGACATGACGCGCGGCGAGCTCGTCGGTGTGGACTGCGAGCCGTCCGACGAGGAGGAGCTTGAATCCGCGATTGCCGCCGAGGCGCGCAGTGAGATCGTCGCGGCGTAAGAAAGTATAATGCAAATTCCCGATATATGCAGATCCGCGTTTGCGCATATCGGGAATTTTTTGTATGCGGAGCAGCGAATCTGCGGTATAATCAAGGCACGAGCTATATGCGTCAAAAAATTTTTTGTTGTTACCCTGCGTAGGGTATTGCTCGTGACGCTGCGTAATGCGCTATCATAGGCGGCGAAGGAGGGAAAGCGCTATGTCAAAATATACGACTGGCGAGCTGGCAAAGCTCTGCAGCGTGACCGTGCGGACGGTGCAGTATTATGACACACGGGGCATACTCGTCCCCAGTGAGCTGTCCGAGGGCGGTCGCCGCCTGTATTCCGGGAACGACCTGAAGCGGATGCGGATCATCTGCTTTCTGCGCGGTCTTGGCATATCCATCAGCAGCATAAGCGAGCTTATGACCGAGGAGGATGACCCGGAGGGCGTCATATCCGCGCTCATCGCCGCACAGGAGCGCACGCTGCGCGCCGAGCTTGATGAGCGGCAAAAAAAGCTCAATATGCTTGACGATGTGCGCCGCGAGCTGAAAAACGTGCCTGGCTTCTCAGTATACTCCATAGCCGACATAGCCTATGCAATGGAAAATAAGAACAAAATGAAAAGGCTGCACGCAGCGCTGCTTGTCACAGGCATACCTGTCAGCGTGCTGCAATGTGCGGGCATAATACTCTGGATACTGCGCGGCATATGGCAGCTTTTCGCCGTGTGGGCGGCTGTCGCCGCGGTATACGCCGTGTGGGTCAGCCGGTACTATTTCAAAAGAGTTGCCTATATCTGCCCGCAGTGCCACACAGTCTTCAAGCCCACGCTGCGCGAGGCGTTCTGGGCGCGGCACACGCCCACACTCAGGAAGCTCACCTGCACCTGCTGCGGGCACAACGGCTTCTGCGTGGAGACATATTGCAGCGGAGAGAGCGAAAAACAGTAGCGCGGCGCAAGAAAAAGGGAAAAGCATCAGGCAGCAGTCAACGCGACTGCTGCCTGAATTACTGTCCGTGAATCACAGTTCTATTTTGCCATGCTCCTTTTCAAACTCGGCGATCCTTTTCTTTATCAGCTGCTCAAGTTCCTTGTTCTTTGTCCGCCCCTCATATTCCGCGACATAGCCGAGTTTATCCAGCAGCTCCTGTTCCACACGCAGTGTATACCTGCTCAAACTGTCCTTCATTTTGCCTCCTTCACAGCGCGGCGCGCTGCTCTGGTGTCATGCGGTATTCGGGCTTTACATGGTAGGCGACCTCGGCATACTGCCGGGCGCGCTCGCGCAGGGAGAAGTTGCCGTTCTGGCTGCACCAGACATAAAGCTCGTGCACGATGAGGTCGGTTGCGATCTTTGAGAGCAGCTCCGGCTCCTCCTCGGTCTCGATTATGCCGGCCTTGGCGCAGTTCTTGGCGAGCGCGGCAAAGAGATCGTCGAGCGAGTGCACCGCCGCGCGTATGCCCTCGGGCGACTCAAACTGCATGATGAAAAGCGTGCTCGTCAGCTCCGGTCCGAATTCCAGCGCGATGGTGATAAAGCGCTCAAAAAGCTGCCATATCCGCTCAAAGTCATTTTCGGCGTTGGCGAACTTGATAAAGCTCTCGTCATCCGTGTGGCGCGGCTTTGCCACGACATAGTCAAGTATGGCGCGCTTGCCGTTGAACACCGAGTAAAACACCGAGCGCGACACGCCGCAGTGCTCGCATATTTCGTTGACGCTGACGTTTTTATACCCGCGTGCCTTGAACAGCTCTATCGCGCTGTGGGCTATGTCCTCCTTGAGATTTGTCATAAAACGCACCTCTCAAACCGTTCTTATTACGAATACATTTTAGGAAATTTGTCCGTAAAAGTCAATCACTTTTAAAACTTGTTTTCAAAACGTTTGCAGGTTTTTTGTGAGTTTCGACAAAGCATGTGTTAACTTGTTGACTAACTTCGCCGGATTTATTACCATTAGAGCGGTATAGGTACAATGTATAATAAGTAGAAAAACAATCTTACAGGAGGCAGCAGTCTAATGACAAAAGACGAAAAGATCGCAAAGCTCGGTAAGGAAATAACCGACCGGGCGACCGTACTTCTCGGCAAGGACAAGATCACTCCGGAGTCTCCGGAATACCTCGGCATCAACTCCGCACTGAAGTACACGGCGTACAAGTACGACCAGAAGATGGCGGACGACATACTCGACATCTGCCTGACGATGAAAAAGCGCGTGCCCCTCACGATAGAGCAGCTGGCCGCGAAGAACCCGCAGTTTGACAGAGCTTATCTTGAAAAAGGCCATGCAGGCCGTCAGCGAGAGCGGTCTTGTCGAGTTCCACTGGGAAAACCTCGACGGCAAGAACCCCAACCATGAGAAGCGCTGGGTGCTGGACATGTTCGTCCCCGGCAGCGCCGAGATCATGATGATAAACCCCGAGCAGTCGGACATGTACCCCGAGACCGCGGATTTCTTCGAGCGTATGGCGTACCTCCCGCTCGCTGGCATCACGGAGCTTGTGCCTCCCGGCGGCGCCGGCATCGGCATGCACGTTGTCCCCGTTGAAAAGGCGATCCCCGCGGAGAGCAAGTCCCTCCCCATTGAGCATCTCAGCCACTGGCTGAAGAAGTACGAGGGTCACATCGGCGTTTCCGTGTGCTCCTGCCGCAAGCAGCAGCGCATCCGCGGCGAGGGCTCGGGCGACGTCGAGGGCGAATGGTGCATCGGCGTGGGCGACTTTGCCGACTACTGCCGCGAGACCAACCACGGTCGCGACATCACCTATGAAGAGGCTATGGAGATCCTCCAGAAGGCCGAGGACAAGGGCTACGTCCACCAGATCACGAACATAGACGGCGAGAACAAGATCTTCGGTATCTGCAACTGCGCCGTCGGCGTGTGCAACGCGCTGCGCACCTCTCAGCTTTTCAACACCCCCAACCTCTCCGCCTCCGCCTACACCGCCGAGAGTGACCCTGAAAAGTGCGTCGCCTGCGGCAAGTGTGTGGAGACCTGCCCCGCCGGTGCTGTGCGCCTCGGGCAGAAGCTGTGCACCAAGGACGGTCCCATCCAGTACCCGCGCCACGAGCTGCCCGATGACACCAAGTGGGGCGAGGATCACTGGAACAAGAATTACAGAAACGAGAACGGCTGCATCCAGACCTGGCCGACGGGCACCGCGCCCTGCAAGGCCGCCTGCCCCGCGCACATCGCCATTCAGGGCTACATCAAGATGGCGGCCGACGGGCGCTACGCAGACGCGCTCAAGCTCATAAAGAAGGACAACCCCTTCCCCGCCGTCTGCGGCAGCATCTGCCGCAAGTACTGCGAGGACGCCTGCACCCGCGGCACGATCGACGAGCCGCTCGCCATCGACGAGATCAAGAAGTTCATCGCCGAGCAGGACATGAAGGCGGAGCACCGCTATGTCCCGCAGATGAACTCCTGCACGCATGAGAAGTTCGACCAGAAGATCGCCATCATCGGCGCCGGTCCTGCCGGTATGAGCTGCGCTTACTTCCTCGCCATCGAGGGGTACAGCCCGGTCGTGTTCGACAAGGAAGCAGCCCCCGGCGGCATGCTCGTCAACGGTATCCCCAGCTTCCGCGTCGGCAAGGACATCGTCAAGTCCGAGATCGACGTTCTGCGCGAGATGGGCGTTGAGTTCCGCTGCGGCGTTGAGGTCGGCAAGGATGTCACCATCCAGCAGCTGCGCGAGGAGGGCTTCAAGGCGTTCTACGTCGCTGTCGGTCTCCAGAAGGCGGCAAAGCTCAACATCCCCGGCGAGGAGCTTGCCGGTGTTCAGGGCGGTCTCGACTTCCTCCGCGCCGTCAACAAGGAAGAGCTCACAAAGCTCAGCGGCGATGTGGTCGTCATCGGCGGCGGCAACGCGGCCATCGACGTGGCGCGCGCCGCGGTGCGCCTCACCAAGGGCAGCGTGAATATGTACTGCCTTGAGAAGGACGAAGAGATGCCCACCGTTCCCGACGAGAAGAACGCGGGCATTGCCGACGGCGTTGTCATCAACAACTCCTGGGCGCCCAAGGCGATCCTCGGCGAGGGCGGCAAGGTCACCGGCATAGAGCTGATGCGCTGCGTGTCCGTGCGCGACGCGAACGGCAGGTTCGCCCCCGTGTACGACGAGAGCGAGACCATCACCGTCCCCTGCTCCAACGTGCTCGTCGCCATCGGTCAGCGCTCCGACTACGGCGCTGTTCTCGCCGGCACCGCCGCCGAGACTCCCGACGGTCAGCTCATCGCCCATGACGGCGTGACGTTCCAGACCGCAGAGGCGGACGTGTTCGTCGGCGGCGACTGCGCGACCGGTCCCAAGTACACCATCGACGCCATTGCCTCCGGCCGTGAGGGCGCGGTGTCCATCCACCGCTTCGTCAACGTCGGCCAGACGCTCACGCTCCACCGCAACCTGCGCGACTTCAAGGAGCTGGACAAGGAGAACGTCACCCTGCCCGCGGAGAAGATCAAGAAGCCCGCGCGCGCAGAGGTCGTCATCGACCCGAAGAAGGTCAAGACCATGTGCGACGACCGCGTGACCTTCACCGAGGAGCAGATAAAGTCCGAGGCTTCCCGCTGCCTCAGCTGCGGCAGAAGCGTTGTCGATCCCAACAAGTGCATCGGCTGCGGCATCTGCACCACCAAGTGCGAGTTTGACGCGATCCACCTCGTGCGCAACCGCCCGCAGAACAGCAAGATGATCCCCGCCGAGGACAAGTTCAAGGCTATCGCCCCCTACGCCGCAAAGCGTCAGGTAAAGATAATCAAGAAGCAGATCACCGGCAAATAATAAACCGATTACGGAAAAGAAAAAAGGCGCGGCGCAACACCGCGCCTTTTTTGAAAGGCAAACATCATGCATGAACTCAGTATAGTCACCTATGTCATAGAGCAGGTCGAGCAGATAGCAAAGGAAAACGACCTGACGAAGATAGAATCCGTCACACTGGAATTCGGCGAGGTCTCCGGTGTCATCCCGAGTATCTTGTGAGCTGCTGGGACTGGTACGCAAAGAAGACCCCGCTCATTGAAGGTGCAAAGCTCCTCTATGAGACCATCCCCGCCCCCTCACCTGGTGCAACAGCTGCAAAAAGACCTACCCCACCGTGCAGTACGGCAAGACCTGCCCCTACTGCGGCAGCGGTGAGACATGGCTCAGTCAGGGCAACGAGATGAATATAAAGGAAATTTCCGCGCAATAAGTTAAAAATCTGACTTTTTAGACATTGTGTATATTGTAACGATCTGTGCGCAGTGATAAAATGTCAATGGCTGTTGAGAAAACAGCCATTAGTTATGGAAGCGTATTTATAAGCTGACGATGGGAGAACAACAAAGATATGAAAGATTTAAAGCATCTGCTCTATTTTGAAAACCTCCTGCAAGAGGCGCAGAATGAGCTCATCCTTCAGGCGCAGAGCGAGGGAAAGGTGTGCGTGGCGTATGTCTGCGAGAACACCCCCGAGCCGCTTCTGAACCTGCCGGGCGCGTTCTCGGCGAGACTGCGCGCGCCGCGCACGGGCTCGATGGAGATGGCGACGTATTACATGACGAGCTTTCTGTGCGAGTACAGCCGCGCGCTGCTTGAGCGCGCGATAGAGGGCGGCTACAATTTTGCCGACTGCCTCATCACGCCGGACGGCTGCACGATGATGAACCGCGCCGTGGAGAATATGGAGCTTCTCAAGGCTCTGGGCAAGGACAAGGAGAAGTTCTTCTTCGAATACATGGAAATCCCCATGAAGGCGGACGCGAACGGGCTTGACCTCTACAAGCTCCAGTGCAAAAACCACATCCTCACCCGCTGCACGACGTCTACGGCATTGACACCTCCGACGCCGCCATCCGCAAGTCCGTCGCCGAGCACAACCGCATCTGCGAGCTTATCCGCGCGATAGGCGAGTTCCGCAAGGGGCGACAAGCCGCGCATCACGGGGTACGAGTTCCATGTTATAACGCTCGCCACCTACGTCGCGCCGAAGTACCTGCTCATAGACAAGCTCGAAGAGACGCTGGAAGAGCTCAAGACCCGCGAGCCGGACGAGAAGGGCTACCGCGCGCGTGTGCTGGTCGTCGGCTCCGAGGTCGACGACACCGACTTCATCAAGCTCATCGAGGACATCGGCGCGTATGTCTGCGCCGACCGTTTCTGCTACGGATCTTTCCCCGGGCGCAATCCCATCGTCCTCAGCGACACCGAGGACGCGCTCACGCAGATCTGCCGGGAGTATATGTACCGCGGACAGTGCCCGCGCTATATGAACACCGCGAAGATGACCGGGCGGCGCGAGTATGTCAACAAGCTCGCCAAGGAGTACGACGCGGACGGCATAATCTACGAGCAGATCAAGTTCTGCGACCCGTGGGCGTATGAGCGCATGATGGGTTCGCACATTCTGCACGACGATTACGGCTATCCCGTGCTGTCGGTCGACCGGCCCTACTGCATCTCGACCTCCGGCCAGATGCGCACGCGCGTGCAGGCATTTGTGGAGAGCATTGAGATAAAGAACATTCAGGGAGGGAGCCGCAAATGAGCAACAAGAGAATAGGCTGCGATAACTTCGGCAAATTCTATACCGACGGCAAGGTGCGCAGCCGCCGCGAATGGCGCGGCGTTGTGGACACGCTGTATGATTACTCCAGATGGCTGCACAACTGGATAACCATGGCGAAGATGGTCTCAAGCCGCGCAACATCAAGGCGATGTTCCGCTACCGCTGGATGGCGAACTACCTCGCCGTGCCCATGATGGTCGACCGCCACACGCAGGGTCTGCGCGGCGAGCATCTGCGCATCTGCCATCTTGAGCAGGATCTCATCATCGAGGACGTGGCAAAGCTCCTCGACGGGCTTTTCCGCGGCGACCGCCGCATCGGCAACGACACGGAGTTTTCAAAGAAGGTCGTCCTTGTCGACGAAAACGAGATGACCGCCGTCATTATGGGCTTCCCCACGCTCAAGGGGCTCAGCCGCGAGACGCCGTCCACCTACGTGTCGGTGCTGCTCAACCAGCACGCGGCGGAGCATTATATCGACATCGCGCAGGAATACGGCCTCGCGGGCGACGTTTGCCCCATGCCGGAGGCTGAGGCCGGCGTCTCCATCGACGACGACGCCCCCGTGCTCGGCGCGTGCGCCATTCAGTGCAACACCACGTGCGACGGCTCGCTTCTCGGCAACGGCGTCATCTCCAAGCGCCTTGAGCTTGAGGACGGCGTGCCCGTGTTCCAGCTCGCCGCACCCCTGCGCCACCGTGAGGACGACGTGCAGGATTACGCCGCGCAGGAGATAAAGAACGCCATCGCCTTCATTGAGGAGCACACTGGCGAGAAGTGGGATTGGGACGCTTATTTTGAGTGTGCCAAGCGCGTCAACTACGCCACGAAGTGCCGCCTTGCCTGGCTGGAGATGAACAAGACCGACTATCCGCAGGTGTTCGGCTCCAACCTCGCGCTCTATACCGAGACGAACTACATGGCGATCTGCGGCAAGGTCAAGGCGTTTGAGGACGTCGACCGCAAGATCACCAAGCTCGCCGAGCGCGCGTATAAGAAGAAAAAGCTGGCGGCGAACGAGTACCGCCACAGAGCCATCATCTGGGGCGTGCAGTCGCACTTTTATATGGACTTTCTTGTGTGGCTGCGCAACTGCTGGGGCATCTTGCCGCTGACGGATATGCTCTCCATGGTCTCCACGCGCGAGCTCGTCACCGAGGACACCCCCGCCAACCGCAAGCAGGCGTACTACGACATGGCGTGGCTCACCGAGAACATGATCATGCGCAACCGCACTCACGGCGGCTACAAGGTGCTGCTCGACGAGCTGTGGGAGTACTGCGAGGAGTTCAACGCCGACATGGTCATCCTCTGGGAGCACATGAGCTGCAAGGCACTTGACGGCATGCACGGCATGTTCGAGGAGCGCGCCCGCGAGCACGGCATACACCTCGTCTGGGTCACGCATGACCTCTTCGACCCCGCGCGTTATCTCCCGTCAGGGCGTGCGCGAGCAGGTGAACAACTACATGCGCACCGTCATGATGGAGGAGCCTGTCGACCCGAGCCTTGAAAAAATCTCAACGACGCGAAGTCGTGGTAAGGAGGAGAACGAGTATGAAATTCGTCAGGAAAGCGCTTTTGAAGATCGCCGCCGTCGCGCTGGGCGTGTTCGCCGTGACGTTCACGGTGTACTTCTTCAATCTCGATATGAAGCTCACCTCCGTGATGGAGGGCTTCATGCTCAAGCACTACGACAAGATCGACCGCGACCAGCACCTGTGATAAACATATTGCACCCCACCCGATGATTGACCGGGTGGGGTGTATACATATATTCGGGGTCTCCAACCCCGTTTTTTTATTTACCAACCCTGCCTATGCCGAACTCCGCCGTGGCAATGGTCTGGCTGCCGTCCGCCGCGACAAGGGGGATAACGATGCGGTAGCGCCCTTCGGTGAGCTTATCATAATGCGCGGAGAAGTTGAACGTCACATCGTCCGTCCCGCCGCCGGGCAGCGTATAGAGCATCATGATGACTGCCTCCTGCTTGTCCGGCACAACAAGCCACTTCGACCCGTCGTATATCTCCAGTCTCTGCACGGGATCATAGGTGTAATCCGTGTCGGTGAGGTTTTCCAGCGTCATGGAGACCTCCTCCGTCTCGTCGGTGACGGTGCGCTGCTTGATGAAAAGCTGCACCTTGTCGTTGACGGTGCTATCATTGTACTCGCTCTCTTTCATATCCACATCGCTCGGCGAAAGCTTTGCCGCCCCGCAGGCGCACAGCAGCACCGCGAGAACAGTGCAGATAAACGCGATAACAATCTTCTTCATGTTTTTCTTTCGGTGCGGGATACCTCGCCGCACACTCTCCTTCCCTAATATAACCGAGCAGTTGAAACGCCGTATTTATGATGTGTTTGTTTGCTGCGTGTTATTAGACTGCGCCCGAGGAAAAATGTTCCCGCGAATTTTTATCGCGGGATGTACATCTATATGACCCATCTGTCCAAATACTGCATTATTTGACGCATTTCACTAAATTTGTATTGAAATCCCATTAGGTCTGTGTTATTCTATTGGTGAAATACAACAAAATTTGAGGTGTATGCAGTGGAGTATCTTGCCCATATTGCCGAGGATGGCAGAGTTCAGACAGTTTCGGAGCATTTATCCGGCACAGGAGCGCTCGCGGCTGAGTTCGGCGCAGCATTCGGAGCCTCCAATGAGGCGCGCTATGCCGGAACTCTGCACGACATAGGCAAATACAGCGCCGCATTTCAGCACCGGCTGCGCGGCGGCGCGCCAGTCGACCACTCCACCGCAGGGGCAAAGGAGGCTTTTTGCCCGGGGCGATCTGGCCGCCGCGCTTGCCATTGCCGGGCATCACAGCGGAATACCCGATTGCGGCAATCGCAACGACCAGCCCGATGACACAACTCTTCGAGGGCGCATAATGCGCACACTGCCGCCATACGGCGACTGGACGCGGGAGATAACGCCGCCATCCGCAAAGCCTCCCGCCTGGGCAATGTCCGACTGCGTTACAGGCGCATTCTATACGCGCATGCTCTATTCCTGCCTCGTGGATGCTGATTTTCAGGACACGCAGAACTTCATGGACGGCAAACCTTCGCCCCGCGGCAGTGGAGAGCCTATCCCTGTCCTGCTCGAAAAAGCGCGGGCACAGGCGGCAAGCTATCTTTCCTCTTCGTCGACAGAGGTCGTCATCTCTCAGCGCAATACCGCGCTACGCGCCTGTATGGAGCGCGGAGCACAGTGGCAGGAAGGCATGTACACACTGACCATTCCGACCGGCGGCGGAAAGACCTTTGCCTCCCTCATGTTCGCGCTGGAGCACGCTGCGGCGCACGGCATGGCGCGCGTGATATATGTCATACCGTATACCTCCATCATTGATCAGACCGCGGCTGTGTTCTCCAAGCATCTTGGCGAGGAGAACGTACTCGCCCACTATTCCGCCGCGGAATACCGTCTAGCGGAGACGGACGATCTCACCCCGGAGCAGTACCGCAAGCTTCTCGCCAGCGAGAACTGGGACGCGCCGGTCATCGTGACGACTGCCGTGCAGTTTTTTGAATCGCTGTACGCCAACCGCAGCAGCCGCTGCCGGAAGCTGCACAACATCGCCAACAGCGTGGTAATCTTCGACGAGGCGCAAACCCTGCCGCAGGATTACCTCATGCCGTGTCTTTCGGCAATCGCACAGCTCACGCAGTACTATCATGTCACTTCCGTGCTCTGCACCGCGACCCAGCCATCGCTCGCGCCGCTTTTTGCGCGGATCGCGCCCGGGCTGAAATCGCGCGAGATAAGTCCGGATGTGAGCGGAATATACTCCGCCCTGCGCCGCACAACAATACACGATCTTGGCACTCTTGGCGCGGACGAACTGACGAGCCGTCTGCGCGGGCATGAGCAGGTGCTGTGTCGTCAACCGGCGCAAGACCGCGCAGGATCTGTACGCCGCGCTGCTGCCGGAGGGGAGCTACTGTCTGACGACACTGCTGTGCGCCGCCGACCGCAAGCGCCAGCTGGACGAAATACGCGCGCGGCTCAAAAATGGACTTCCCTGCCGCGTCGTCTCCACCTCGCTCATCGAGGCCGGGGTCGATGTTGATTTCCCAGCTGCCTACCGCGAGCAGTGCGGGCTCGATTCTCTTTTGCAGACCGCGGGGCGCTGCAACCGCGAAGGCAAATCCGCCGCGGAGGACAGCCCGGTATACCGCTTCCGGCTTGAGGGGCAGTCAGCGCCGCAGATGATCTCGCAGAACATCAGCGCAATGGACTACGCCGCGCGGAAGCATTCCGACCTCTCATCGCCCGAGGCGATAAGCGCCTATTTCAATGAGCTTTTCAATCTGAAAAGCCCAACCGCGCTCGACAAAAAGCAGATACTGCCCATGCTGAATAACGGCCTCGGCGGATGTATGCTGCCGTTTGCGCAGGTCGCGGAGAGGTTCAGGATCATTGAGGCCCCAACACGGACAGTATATATACCGGTAGGCGGCGGCGCGGAGTTCTGCCGCCTTCTGGTCGCCGGGGAAATGACCCTCTCCCTGCTGCGCCGTCTGGGTGTGTACTCTGTCGAGTGCTATGACACACAGTTCAAGGCGCTGGACAGCGCGGGCGCGCTTGAACTGCTGCCGGACGGCACGGCGGTTCTTACCGATCTGACGAAATATGACCCCAAAACCGGGCTTACCCTCGATGTTGAGACCGGCATCGGACTGTTTATATAAACATATAAAGGAGGTTGTTTTGTGGCACGTAGAATTTTTATCCTGCACGGCAGCACGTGCATACCAAGGAGGTGGTGCGTATGTCCATGCTGATAGAGGTGTGGGGCGATTATGCGTGTTTTTCACGCCCGGAGATGAAGTCTGAGCGCGTAAGCTACGACGTGATGACCCCGTCCGCCGCGCGCGGGCTGGTAGAGGCCATCTATTGGCATCCAGGTCTGAAATACTACATTGACATGATATATGTGCTTGCCCCCCTATAAAGTTCACAAACATACGCCGCAACGAGGTAAAAGCCACGCTCCTCGCCTCCGCCGCGCTCAGCGCTGCAAAGGGCGGTACTCCGCCCGCAATGTACACCACGCAGGAGATTCAGCAGCGCGCGGCGATGGTCTTGCAGGACGTGCATTATGTCATCGACTGCCACTTTGAGCTTACGGACAAGGCCGCCCCCGGTGACAATGCCGGCAAGTTTCAGGACATTCTGCGCCGCAGACTTGCAAAGGGGCAGTGCTACCACACGCCGTACTTCGGCTGCCGGGAGTTCCCCGTGAGCTTTCGCGAATGGCAGGGCGGCGCGATCCCCGCAATTGAGCTGACACAGGATCTTGGCTGGATGCTCTACGACATGGACTACTCCAATCCGAATGATATAAAGGCGCAGTTTTTCCGCGCACGGCTCGATCGCGGTGTGCTCGACTGCCGGAGGGCGGAGGTGCACACATGATACTGCAGGCTTTGACCACGTACTATGAGGCGCTTTTGCAAAAGGGCGCTATCGCCGCGCCCGGCTGGGACGGGGCTTTCAAGGTCAGCTTCTGGCTTGAGGTCAGCGACACGGGCGAGCTTATCGATGTTATCGACTGCCGCCAAAGCGTACAAAACGGCAAAAAGTCCGCCCTTGTCCCCGATAAAATGCGTGTCCCGGCGCATGTCAAGCGCGCATCGAACATTGCAGCAAATTTTCTCTGCGACAACTCGACCTATCTTCTCGGCGCTGACGAGAAGGGTAAGCCGGAGCGCGCCATTCAGTGCTTTGAAGCCTGCGCCGCGCTGCACCACGAGCTTCTGGACGATGTCGATTCCCCGGCGGCGCACGCCGTGCTTGCGTTCTTTGATACCTGGCAGCCAAGCCTCGCACCTGAGCACCCGCTCCTCGCCGAGCGCTGGAAGGAGATCACCGCCAATGCCAACCTTGTGTTCTACTATGACTACGGTGACGTCCGCCACCCAGTGACAGAGGATCCCGCGCTCCAAGCCGCATGGCAGCGGCACTATCAGCAAGCCGACCCGGACGCGCCGTCGGCGCAGTGCCTCGTCACGGGGCAGACTGCCCCTGTCGCGGCAACGCACCCATCCATAAAAGGCGTGCCCGGCGCGCAGAGCTCCGGCGCAGCGCTGGTGTCGTTCAACGCCCCGGCGTTCTGCTCCTACGGGCACGAACAGGGCGGCAACGCCCCTGTGAGTGAATATGCCGCCTTTGCCTACACCACCGCGCTCAACACGCTCCTCGCCGACCGTGATCGTTGCCGCATCATCGGCGACACCGCCGTGGTCTGCTGGGCGGAGAATGCCGGAAACGCTGCGGCTGATTTGGTGATGCTGGCGGCGTCCGGCATCCCGGATAATATGGGCGTACAGGAGTCTGACGTGAGCCGCGCGCTTGCGGCGATCGCCAGGGGCGAGCCGTGCAGCTGGCTGGATGAGATGATAAAGCCTGATCAGCATGTGTACTTTCTCGGCCTTGCGCCGAATGCCGCGCGTCTCTCCGTGCGTTTTTTCCTGCGCGACAGTATTGAGCACTTCGCCGCGCATATTCAGCAGCACCGCGACGCGCTTGAGATCGTCCGTCCGACAAACGACCGCTGGGAGAGCATACCCGTGTGGGCGCTCGTGCGCGAGACCGTCAACAAAAATGAGCGCAATCCCTCCCCTGCTCCCCAGCTAACCGGCGACCTTATGCGCGCCATACTCACAGGCTCGCGCTACCCTGCCACACTGCTCAACGGCGTGACGCTCCGCATCCGCGCCGAGCATGAAGTGACGCGCGGGCGTGCCGCGATAATCAAGGCTTATTATACAAGAAATCAATCAAAATACTGCCCCAAGGAGGTACTCACCGTGAAGCTCAATGCAGAAAGCGAATATCTGCCGTATGTCCTCGGGCGGCTGTTTGCCGTATTGGAGGCTGTACAGGACGCCGCGAACCCCGGCATCAACACAACCATCAAGGATCGCTATTTCAACTCCGCCTGCGCCACGCCCGCCGTCATTTTCCCGACGCTTATCAAGCTCGCGCAGAAGCATTTGCAGAAGCTTGACACCAAAATCAGCATCTACTATAACCAGCAGCTCACCTCACTCATGGGCATGATCCATGAGGACTTCCCCGCGCGCATGACCCTGCCGGAGCAGGGCGCATTTGAGATAGGCTACTATCATCAGACCCAGAAACGCTATGAAAAGAAAAACAAGGAGGAGAACGAAAATGTCTGAAGCAATAAAAAACCGCTATGATTTTGTCATTCTGTTCGATGTGGAAAACGGAAATCCCAACGGCGACCCGGACGCCGGGAATATGCCGCGCGTTGACCCCGAGACCGGCTACGGTCTTGTGACGGACGTGTGCCTCAAGCGCAAAATACGCAACTACGTTGAAACAGTGAAGGAGGACGAAGCGGGCTACCGCATACATAAAGGACGGCGTTCCCTCAACCGCAGCGACAAGGCCGCCATGACCGCCCTCGGCATTGACGACGACCTCAAAGCCGCGAAGAAGAGCGACCCGGATATAGACCGCAAGCTTCGCGACTATATGTGCCAAAACTACTTTGATATCCGCACGTTCGGCGCTGTCATGACAACATTTGTGAAGGGCGCGCTCAATTGCGGGCAGGTCAGAGGGCCGGTGCAGCTGGGCTTTGCCCGCTCTGTCGATCCCATCGTCCGCAGGAGGTCACCATCACCCGCATCGCCATCACGACAGAGGCTGACGCAGAAAAGAAGGGTACGGAGATGGGGCGCAAGCATATCGTGCCATACGCGCTTTACCGTGCCGAGGGCTTCGTTTCCGCGAACCTCGCCCGTAAGACCACCGGCTTTTCAGAGGACGATCTTCAGCTTCTCCGGCAGGCGATACTCAACATGTTTGAAAATGACCGCTCCGCCGCGCGCGGGAAGATGGCGGTGCGTGAGCTTATCGTCTTCAAACACGCTTCGGAGCTTGGCTGCGCGCCGTCGTACAAGCTCTTTGACGCTGTCACCGTCAGCAAAAACGCCGGGGTAGATGTTCCCCGCTGCTACCGGGACTATACCGTCACCGTGAGTGAAAGCATCCCCGAAGGAGTTACCTGCGAAAGGCTGTCATAATGTACGAGCCTGACGATTGCCTGATGATCTCCGGCTTGCAGCATTTTCGCTTCTGCCGCAGACAGTGGGCACTGATACATATTGAGCAGCAGTGGGCGGAGAATCTCCGCACTGTCGAAGGGGAAATCATGCATGAGTGCGCGCATGATGAGAGCTTTCGCGAGAGCCGCGGCGACACGATCATCACGCGCAGTCTGCGCGTCTACTCGCTCACTCTCGGCCTGAGCGGTCAATGCGACATTGTAGAATTCAAGCGCAGCGCGCAGGGCGTACCTCTCCATGGATACGAGGGGCTTTGGCTGCCATACCCGGTCGAATATAAGCGCGGCAGGCCGAAAAACGACGGCTGTGATGAATTGCAGCTATGCGCGCAGGCAATGTGTCTTGAAGAAATGCTCTGCTGCACGGTTGAAAGCGGCGCACTTTTCTACGGAGAGCCGCGCCGCCGGACGCGCGTGGAGTTCACCGGCGCGCTGCGTCAGGAGGTCATTGACGATGCCGCTGAGATGCATAGGCTCTACCGCGCCGGGCATACGCCGCGGGTAAAGCCGACCAAGAGCTGCAACGCCTGTTCGCTCAAGGAGCTGTGTCTGCCGCGTCTGTACAGGACCGGCTCGGTGTCCGCCTATCTGCGCGGAAGTATGGAGGACGCACCATGAAAAAGCTGCTCAACACTCTTTTTGTCACTACCGAGGACGCATACCTCAGTCTCGACGGTGAAAATGTGGTCGTCAATCGGGACAGGCAGGAGCTCGCGCGCTTCCCTCTTCACCCCCTGTCCGGTATCATCTCGTTCTCGTACTCCGGCGCGTCCCCCGCGCTCATGGGCGCGTGCGCGCAGCGAGATATTGCCCTGAGCTTCTGCACACCGCGCGGGCGCTTCCTCGCCCGCTGTGTCGGCGAGACCTCCGGCAACGTTCTCCTCCGGCGTATGCAGTACCGCATCGCGGACGACCCCGGGCAGAGCTGCCGCATCGCGCGCAACATGATATATGGCAAGCTGCATAACGCGCGCTGGAGCATAGAACGCACAAAGCGCGACCACGCTCTGCGCATTGATGTCGACAGGTTTCAGTCTTCCATTGACAGGATCAAAGCGCTGTACCCTCTCGTCATAGAAGAAATATCCCTCGAATCGCTCCGCGGTGAAGAGGGCACCGGCGCACAGGCATATTTTGATGTGTTTGACGTCATGATACTCCGCAGCAAGGACGATTTTTTCTTCCGCACGCGCTCACGCCGCCCTCCGCTCGATAATGTCAATGCCATGCTGTCGTTTGCCTACTCCCTGCTTGGCGGCGACTGCGCCTCGGCGCTCGAAAGCGTCGGGCTGGACGCATATGTCGGCTTTATGCACCGTGACCGCCCCGGGCGAACGTCTCTCGCGCTCGATCTGATGGAAGAGCTGCGTCCGTGCCTTGCCGACCGCTTTGTGCTGTCTCTCATCAATAACCGTGTCATTACACCCGTGGACTTTGAGCATACCGACAGCGGCGCGGTGCTGCTGACCGACGCCGGCCGCAAAGTGTTTCTGCAAACATGGCAGGAGCGTAAGCGCGAAGTCATAACACACCCGTATCTGAAAGAGAAGATACCGTGGGGGCTTGTGCCGTATGTTCAGGCGCTGCTGCTCGCGCGGCATCTGCGCGGCGATCTGGACGAGTACCCGCCGTTTCTGTGGAAGTGAGGGCTTGCAATGCTTGTATTGATAACGTATGACGTAAACACGGAGGACGCCGGTGGTCGTCGGCGGCTGAGAAAAATCGCGAAAGAATGCGTAAACTACGGTCAGCGCGTTCAGAATTCTGTTTTTGAGTGCCTTCTCGATCCCTCGCAGTGCAGAAAGCTTCAGCACGCGCTCCGCTCAATCATGGATGAAGAGCGTGACAGTCTGCGCTTTTACTATCTTGGCGACAAGTATCAAACGCGTATAGAGCACTTCGGTTCAAATCCCGGTTATGAGCCGGAGGGCGTGCTCATGGTCTGATCCTGCGAAGTGGAAGCTCGCAGGTTTCCCCTAGGAGCATCGCACCGAAAAATCAGCCGACTGCGTGTCAGTTAGGTGGCATAAAGGGATATTTTGTATGCTAGTTGGCTGATATAGATCATTTTTTGTTATTCTTGCGCAAATTTGCACGTATGATCTGTGCAGATTTGCTGTCGCGCCCCTCACGGGGCGCGTGGGTTAAATTGCTCGCACTCCTCGGTGGCGGCGGTGGGCTTTTCGTCGCGCCCCTCACGGGGCGCGTGGGTTGAAATCGCACTCGGTCAGCAACCCCTCGATAACGGATAGTCGCGCCCCTCACGGGGCGCGTGGGTTGAAATCGTGCCGCACAGGCGGCGTTTATCCGTAAAAAAGTAGTCGCGCCCCTCACGGGGCGCGTGGGTTGAAATCACCATTCCCCGCATGGGTGGGTGCTGCGGCAACGGGTCGCGCCCCTCACGGGGCGCGTGGGTTGAAATTTTTTATGCCTTTTTTTCGGCCTCGGCGGCGACGCTGGTCGCGCCCCTCACGGGGCGCGTGGGTTGAAATTCCATCACGTGGAGTGTGCGGAACGTCACGGGACGGTCGCGCCCCTCACGGGGCGCGTGGGTTGAAAATAGCTACCGCCGCCGCGACAATGCGACGCCGCCCGACAGTCGCGCCCCTCACGGGGCGCGTGGGTTGAAATAACGCGGCCTCTGCCGCGGCGCTACTCGCGGCGGGTCGCGCCCCTCACGGGGCGCGTGGGTTGAAATACAATCTGTTAAAGCAGAGAGAGAGCCGGGGCTGCGGTCGCGCCCCTCACGGGGCGCGTGGGTTGAAATATCAAGGGCGACATCGTCGGCTGTTTGACATTTGAGTCGCGCCCCTCACGGGGCGCGTGGGTTGAAATTTCGGGCTCGGCGCGTTTGCCATCGCCATCATCCGTCGCGCCCCTCACGGGGCGCGTGGGTTGAAATTCCGGCTATTCCGGCGGGCGCGACGCGCAGAGCCTTGTCGCGCCCCTCACGGGGCGCGTGGGTTGAAATTGGGCGGCGTACCCCCGCGGGGAGGACCGCCAAGGGGTCGCGCCCCTCACGGGGCGCGTGGGTTGAAAATCGGGCGAGCTGCGCGAGCAGCTCCTCCGGCCGCAGTCGCGCCCCTCACGGGGCGCGTGGGTTGAAATTGGCTTGAAACCTGTATTATTCTTAGGCAAGAGGAGGGTCGCGCCCCTCACGGGGCGCGTGGGTTGAAATGTCCCTTCAGATCGTCGTTATGCTGCCGGTCACCGTCGTCGCGCCCCCACGGGGCGCGTGGGTTGAAATCGTGTATAGCTATGCCCCCGGCGTTGTTTGGGGTCGCGCCTCACGGGGCGCGTGGATTGAAATTAACTCATCATCCCTGCATATCCAATAGTGCCCGTCGCGCCCCTCACGGGGCGCGTGGATTGAAATTGCGGCGGCTCGCCGCTGTTTCCGCCCCCGTTGTCGCGCCCCTCACGGGGCGCGTGGATTGAAATTCCGCCCTATGCGGCGCAACGATCTCAGCCCAACGTCGCGCCCCCTCACGGGGCGCGTGGATTGAAATCGGCTGCTCTTGATGTACTCCTCACCATCGGCGCAGTCGCGCCCCGCATGGGGCGCGTGGATTGAAATTTGACGTATCGATGGATGAGCTCTTTGGCCTTCGCGTCGCGCCCCTCACGGGGCGCGTGGATTGAAATTTCGACCGCGGCGACGTAGAGGCCTTTGAAAGCCTGTCGCGCCCCTCACGGGGCGCGTGGATTGAAATGCCACACAGGCGGACGCGGACACGGCATTCCGTAGTCGCGCCCCTCACGGGGCGCGTGGATTGAAATTCCTGCGCCTCTCGCTGAGCCTCCATCTCTGCCAGTCGCGCCCCGCATGGGGCGCGTGGATTGAAATCCGGAGCTGTCGCCGACGGCGCAGCTCGTGGCGGTCGCGCCCCGCATGGGGCGCGTGGATTGAAATATCCTTGCCGCCGAATATGTAGAAATAATTTATGTCGCGCCCCTCACGGGGCGCGTGGATTGAAATGCGTCGACCGCGCCCACGTCTCCCGCGGAAGGCATGGTCGCGCCCTCACGGGGCGCGTGGGTTGAAATTCGGCACGGTGGCGACGGTTTCCGCCCCTGCCGTCCGTCGCGCCCCGCACGGGGCGCGTGGATTGAAAATTTTCTCCCGTCGCGCACAAGCTCACCAACGTCGTCGCGCCCGCACGGGGCGCGTGGATTGAAATCTTGACCGGACAAAGCCCCAGCTATTTTGGAGTCGCCCACGGGGGCGCGTGGGTTGAAATCTTCAGCGTGTCGAGCTGCTCCGCCGCCCGCGTCAGGTCGCGCCCCTCACGGGGCGCGTGGGTTGAAATGACACGACCCGCGCGGACCGCATCATCCGTTGTCGCGCCCCTCACGGGGCGCGTGGGTTGAATCGACTGCGCCGCGAGCACGCGGGATATAATACAAGGTCGCGCCCCTCACGGGGCGCGTGGGTTGAAATTGGTTGTCGATGATGTCGCGCGCCGCCACCTGCGTCGCGCCCCTCACGGGGCGCGTGGGTTGAAATAGGGTATGTGTCGCCTCCGCCGGTACTGCCCGCGTCGCGCCCCTCACGGGGCGCGTGGGTTGAAATTTGTACAAGGGTGAAACCCTTGACGCATGGCAGGCGCCCCTCACGGGGCGCGTGGGTTGAAATTGGCACGTATGAGACGCCCGACAAGATTTCCGCGCCCCCACGGGCGCGGGGGTTGAAATTCAAAGGCTTGCTTTAGTTGCAGGTTGTTGAGAAAGTCGCGCCCCTCACGGGGCGCGTGGGTTGAAATTCCTTTTGATGTTTTATTTTGCACCGGTTTGAGTCGCGCCCCTCACGGGGCGCGTGGGTTGAAATTGCCCGGTCTTGCGGTATGTTATCTCGACCGGGGTCGCGCTCGCGGGGGCGCGTGGATCGATGATGAATAAACTAAAGGAGCGGCAAAAATGGCAGTATGGGAGCAAAGCAAATGTGACAGTGAGGAGCAGGCTTTTTCTAATCGACGGGATGACTGTCGAGGAGTTTATGAAGAACTGTAAGAACGAATACGAAGCCGAAGAGAAAAATAACGATGAAACTAGTAATACACATTGACCATGACACATAGGTACGCCAAAAACCGACAGCTCGATGAGCCGTCGGTTTTTGCATTACCATCATCTCTCCTTATATGCCACGACGTAGTCGCCGCAGTATTCAAACGTGAAGCCCGATTCCTCAAGTACGCCGAGGCTGTCCCCCTTCGGGATAATATACGCGGCGTTGTCCTCCGGCTTGTACGGGTCGTCCCAGAAGCGGAAGCGGTCAAAGCTCAGCGCGTGGAGATACGGCGCGGGGTAATAGAGATATTCCACCGTGTCGCGGAATGTCGTGACAGGGGTCTTTGTATAAAAGAGCACCTTCGGATAATACTCGTTCTCATCGAGGTATACGATGTCCCCCTTTTCGCAGGCGAGCTCCAGCGCGTCCTCAAGCCCGTAGGAAAAGTGCGCCAGCAGAGTCTCATCGTGCGCGTACTCCGTGAAATAATAGCACTCGAACCCCGCGAACAGCACAAGATACACCGCCGCCAGCACGCCAAGCACCGGGCGCCAGCTCAGCTTGGCCAGATAGTACACCCCAGCGCCGCCATAATGACAAGCGGGATGAAGAGCATATTGAATCTGTTCACATTGCCCTTTATGAGGATGAGCTGCGGCAGACACACAATGAGCTGCACCGGCAGCAGTGCCTCGGGGCAGAACTCCCGCCGCCGTGAGGCCGCGGCAAAGCGCACGATGCACCCGACCAGCCCCGCAAGCGCGAACGGCATGGTGATGCGGTAGAAAAGTCCGTACTTTTTCGGGCTGCTCCATATCCAGCCGTCGTCCTGCGCGAGGAAGATAGACTTGAATATCTCCAGCTTGCGCGCCTTCTCGTCGAACGATATTTCCCCCGTGCGCATATAGAGCAGCTTCGGCACGGAGAAGAGCGGCGTGCGTATCTCGTCGATATACCCGTAGTTCACGAGCAAAAACAGCAGCAGCGGCACCGCCATCACAAAGAGCGCCAGCACGAAAAGCGCGAGATGCCGCGTGAACCGTATCTTCTTATACGCCATGCAGTAGTACACAAGCTGCACCGCGAGCATCACCGGCACGTATATCCACACCGTCGCGTAAGTATAGAGGCTCAGCCCATACATCAGCGCCGACACAGGCAGCAGACGCGGATCGTCCAGCGCCGCGACGAAAAAGTACAGCCCGAAGAGCAGAAATCCCGGTGCGAGGTTGATTCCAGCCCCAGCGGGACATCATGATATGCCACGGGCAGATTGCGAGCATGAACATCGCGAAAAGCCCCGCCCGCTCGCTCACCGTCCGGCGCACAAGAAGATATATCACCCATATGCTCAGGCATCGCGACGATAAGCTGCGGCAGACGTATCACCCACGGCTTGAGTCCCAGCACAGCAATGAACGGCATCATCAGATATGTCTCCAGCGCGTTCATGCCGCTGCCCCACGCAGTGAGGTACACAGGGTTATTATACCCCGCCGTGTCGATGCCGTAGTTCATCAGCGACCACGCCTCGTACCCCGCGAACGCCTCATCCTGGTTCAAGCCTATCGGGACAAGCCCGTAGAAGTACACGCGCGCGAACACGCCCATCGCGAGTATGAGCCAGAAAAGCGCGCGGCGCACACTGCGGCGCGCGAGAAAGGCATTATATTTTTCCGCAAAATTTTCGAGCATAGATTACTCCGGTCAATTGAAGTTATATCGGAATTATACTCCATGCGCCGCGCCAATGCAATATTTACAGGTTTGAATTGAAGTTTCCGGGCATATATGATATGGTTATAATATGCAATGGTATTGATTATTCTAAGTTCGGAGGCAGGCTTATGGGCAGACAGGAAGCGCTCGACCAGTACAGCCGCGCGCTGCGCGCAGGGCAGAAGTATTATAAGGCCGCTGTGACCGCGGCGGCTACCCGTACCCGCTCGTGCTGGATGATATTCTGGACGAGACGGCGGTGGTGGGACGGGCGAGCATCGGGCTTGTGAACATCCCGTCGGAGCTTATCGTCGGGACAAAGACCGCGGGGCGCGTGTCCGCGCTGGCTGGCAACTTCATGCCGCTTCTGGACGAAGGGACGGAGTTTGCCGCGAAGTGGATAAGCCTGTGTGAGGCGCACCTGAGCGAGGAGGGCATACGCGACCCCGTCAAGTGCTTTGAGTATATGGGCAGATTCTACGTACAGGAGGGCAACAAGCGCGTCAGCGTTCTCAAGAGCTATGACGCGCCCACCATCCCCGGCAGCGTCACGCGCATCGTGCCGGAATACTCCGCAGATCACGAGGTGCAGGTATACTATGAATTCATGCACTTTTATCAGCTCTCCCGGCTGTACACCGTCTCCTTCCGCCACCGCGGACAGTACGCGCGGCTGCAGGCGCTGCTCGGCTTTGACGACGACCACGTCTGGACGGACAGCGAGCGGTTGAGCTTTTCGGCGGGGTTTTCGCACTTCCGGCAGGCGTTTGACAAGCTCAACACAGAGCGGCTGGATGTGACGGCGGCGGAAGCGCTGCTGGTCTGGCTTCAGGTGTACCCGTTCGCGGAGATAAAGGAGCACACCCAGCCGGAGCTTGGCAAGACGATCACCGCCATATGGTCGGACATAAAGGCGCTCACCGCGGCGCAGCCCATCGAGGTCAGCACGGAGCCGGAGGAGCACAACAAGAGCCTCCTTTCAAAGCTGATAAGCGCGGCGCACCCGGAGCATCTGAACGTCGCGTTCATCTACGCCTTCGACCCGCAGCACAGCGCATGGACGCGCGCACGAGCACGGGCGCGAGTATCTTGAGGCGCGGCTGCCGGGCAAGGTGAGCGTGAAGGTATTCCCCGCCTACAACGGCGATTTTTACGGCGCGATGACCGAGGCAGTCAACGAGGGGGCACAGGTCATATTCGCCACGACCCCGCACATGATCGACGCATGCCGCCGCGTCGCGGCAGAGCACAGCGGCGTAAAGGTGCTCAACTGCGCGCTGTCCCTGCCGTACACCGGCGTGCGGATGTACTACGCGCGCATATACGAGGGCAAATTCATCACCGGCGCGATTGCCGGGGCGATGGCGGAGAGCGACACCGTTGGCTATATCTCCAACTACCCCATATTCGGCGTCCCGGCGAGTGTGAACGCCTTCGCCCTCGGCGTGCGTCTGACGAATCCCCGCGCGCGGGTGAAGCTGCGCTGGACGTGCACCCCCGGCGACCCACTGGCGGACTTTCTGTCCGAGGGGATAACCGTCATCTCCAACCGCGACGCGACCAACCCCGTCAAGGCGCACTGGGCGCTGGAATGGGGCACATATAAGCTCGAACAGGACGGGTCTCTGCTGCCGCTGGCCGTGCCGTGCTGGCACTGGGGGCGGTTTTATGAGCGCGTCATAAAAAGCATATTCTCCGGCGGCTGGGGCGACACGCCTGACAGCCGCGCCATCAACTACTGGTGGGGCATGGACAGCGGTGTCATCGATGTGCAGCTCAGCCCCTCGCTGCCCGACGGGGTGCACTCGCTGGCGGACATACTGAAAAAAGGTCTCTCCAGCGGCGCGATCTCCCCGTTTTCCCACGCGCATCGTCGACCAGAACGGCATTGTCCGCTGCGACGGCGAGCACGAGCTGAGCGCGGAGGAGATAATGAAAATGGACTGGCTGTGCGACAATGTCGACGGTGAGCTGCCGCCCTTCGATTCGCTCCTCCCGCGCTCGCAGGGGCTTGTGCGGCTGCTGGGCATATACAGAAACAATCTTCCCCCGGAAAAGGAGGCGAAGCAGCTTTGAAGATCCTCACAGTATCTGACGAGGAAAGCCCGTATCTCTGGGACTACTACAAGCCCGGAAGGCTCGCGGGACTCGACCTCATTCTCTCCGCGGGCGACCTCAAGGCGAGCTATCTGAGCTTTCTTGTCACAATGGCGAACCGCCCGCTGCTGTACGTGCACGGCAACCACGACGGCTCCTACGCGACGCACCCGCCGGAGGGCTGCGACTCGATAGAGGACACGCTCGTCACAGTCAACGGCATGCGCATCCTCGGTCTCGGCGGCAGCCAGATGTACTCGCGCGGACCGCACCAGTACACCGAACGCCAGATGCAGCGGCGCATACAGCGCCTGACGCTGAAAATACGGCGCGCGGGCGGCGTGGACATCGTGCTGGCGCACGCGCCGGTGCGCGGCTTCGGCGACGAGGACAACATCACGCACCGCGGCTTTGAAGCGTTCATCCCGCTCTTGGACAAATACCGCCCGCGCTATTTCATTCACGGGCATGTCCACAAGAGCTACAGCGCCGGCACGTTTGAGCGCATCCGCCGCTACGGCGACACGCTTCTGATCAATGCCTCCGAGCGCTACATACTCGACACGGACGAGCTTTGAAATTTAAAACGCACACATCCCCCGGAGAACCGGGGGATGTGCTTTTTTATGAAGTCAATTCAACTTCTGTCAACTCAGTCAACGCGGCCGAACTGGCAGTCATTGTTGCCGGAGGTGGGGATCCACATCTCGAGCATGTTGATGGGGTCGTTGTAGTCGGCGAGCCAGCCTTCGCGCGCGAAGTCAAAGTTGCCGGCCTTGCGCTCTTCGAGGAAGACGTTCCAGTCAACGGACTGGATGGTCATCTGGATGCCGAGAGCGGCGAAGTCCTGCTGCATGGACTCAGCGACTGCGACGTGGCTGGTGCCGTTGTTGGTGAGGTACTCAACAACGATGGGAGTCTCCGCGGAGAGCTTACCGTCCTCGCCGAACTTGTAGCCGGCGGCCTTGAGCAGGGTGCGGGCTTCCTCAAGGGTGCCCTCGTAGTCATCGTTGATGGCGTAGGGATCGAAGTAGCCCTGATCGACGACCTCGGTCTTGAAGATGCCGCCGTTGCCGTCAGCCATGCCGTAGGGAATAAATGCGTTTGCGGGGAGCTGACCGCACTGTGCGACGTTCTCCACGATGTAGTCACGGTCAACAAGGATGTTGAATGCCTTGCGCATGCAGGCGGCCTGCTCGGGGGTCTTGTCGGCGAACAGCGGGCTCTTGCAGTTGAACGCGGCGTAGTAAGTGCCGAGGTTGTCAATGATGTGGAACTCGGGCGTGTCGATAAGAGAGGCGATCTCGTCGGTGGGGACGGTGTCGATCATGTCGACATCGCCAGCATTGTATGCGGCGAAGATAGCGGTGTCGTCCGCGGAGAGCATGAACTCAAGCTTCTCGACGGTGACGTTGTCAGCGCCGTACCAGTACGGATTCTTCTCGTAGGTCATGGAGACGTCATGGTCCCATGCGGTGCAGACGAACGGACCGTTGCTGACAAAGCCGGCATCCTGGCACCATGCGCCGGGAGAGGTCTCCCAGTCAGCAGCACCCTCGACGGCTGCCTGCTTCACGGGGAAGAAGGTGGGGAACGCCATGAGGTCTTCAATGTAAGCGCAGGGGGCGCTGAGGGTGAAGGTGAGGGTGGTGGCGTCAGTCGCGGTGACGGCGAGATCATCGGGATAGCCCTCAAAGCCGGCGAAGAAGTACGCATAGTCGGCAGCGGTCTTAGTGGAGGCCGCGCGCTTCCATGAGTACTCAAAGTCCGCGGCGGTCGGGTCGCTGCCGTCGCTCCACTTCAGCCCCTCGCGCAGGGTGACGGTGAAGGTGAGGCCGTCGTCAGAGACGGTGTAGCCGGTCGCGCAGGCGGGTCTCGGTCACGCCGTCGGCGTTGTAGGTGTAGAGGCCGGAGAAGCTCGCGGCGGCAAGGCACGCGCCGTCAACGGAGCTGTTGAGCGCGGGGTCGAGGTACGCAGGCTCGGAAGCGAGGTTGAGGCGGAAACGCGTGTCAGAACCGTTGTTCATGGTGACGTTTTGGAAGAACTTCGTGCCGAACACGTTGGAGTACATGCCGTCAACATAGTCCTTGAGCATGTACAGGTCGTTGTAGTAGTAGAACGGCAGGATGCAGTAGTTGGACATGAGAATGTCTCTGCCTGGTGCATCAGCTCGGTGCGCTTTTGCAAAGTCGGTCTCGGCCTTG